>Ga0172366_10000492_pt1 | contig 28439 bp, 16 predicted proteins | sample LakKivSesite69cm_FD_114533 | JGI IMG/M metagenome (GOLD analysis project Ga0172366, IMG submission 114533) | Sediment microbial communities from Lake Kivu, Rwanda - Sediment site 69cm | ecosystem: Environmental > Aquatic > Freshwater > Lake > Sediment | place: Rwanda: Western Province, Lake...
ACCGTCTCCCCTGTCAAAATATCCCAGGTAGGTATAGGCGGTTTCATAATAATTATAATCCTGCCTGTCAGGCTGAACGAAACTCCATATCATTCCATCAGGTTTTTGGTTTTCCCGCAACAGATCTGTCAGGTCACGGCTGTAAGGACTGAAGTATTGCATACCCTTTGTGGTATTGTTGTTATCCAGCACCCAGTTTACAAAGTACCTGTATGTCTTTCCTTTCCAGGTTACCTCTTCATAACCGGTCGGTGAATACACCAGCATACCATTATATAATAATTCAAACAGTTCCGAGAACCTATCGCCATCGGAGATGTTCGTTTTAGCCTCAAGCCTGAATGTCGTTTCAGTAAGAAGGTTTCCTTTCCTGTCGTACAGTGTCACTGTATGATCACCTTCTGCACCTCCTGCATAAAACTCAACTTTGTCCGCTGCGGGGATGTTAACATACTCCCTCCCCCCGCCATCCTTTACAGAAACAGTCCCGGAGCCGACACATTTAATCATTACTTTCTCAAGCGGTCTATAATTATTCATCGGCTGGAAAATGGTTAAATCCGGCCGGACCTGCGCCAGGGTGCATACAGGGAATAAGCAGATAGCCATTAATACTGAAGAGATCCGGCTGTATACCGAACCGGTATCCGGTGTATCAAAAAACATTTTCTTTTTCATTATGTGATTTTTAAATTCATTACTAACTATGAAGAGAAATTTTGATAATCAAATATTTATATCAGCAAGACCTGATGAACAAATACCGCACCTTCCATGAACCAGTTCATTTAATTGCTGTTGCCCTGACCGCCATATACGGTAAGCCGGGAAGGGGTATCTCGGTCGTTCCGCTGTATTCTCCCTGCACAGGAGTAATAGTCATGCTCCAGGCATCAATTACCTCCAGTTTGAATCTGACGTTATCAGGAAGGTACATCCTTGCTTTTGCCTGCTGGCTGTTTCCATAATAAAACAGATAAAAAGCATTTTCTTTGACCAGGTATGTTTCTTTGTTCCAGGCATTGTGAAAAGGGTACACTCCTTCCGTCGGCGCTTCAGTCATTATCTTATGAAGAAAAGCTATCCTTTCAGGGCTTTTGCCATGCAGTATTCCTCCTTTTGAACACCAGAGGATATTCTGCGGATTTAAATATGTTTCTCCATGAGTGCAATACGCTCCCCTGCACCATGCTGTCCAGAACCTGTTGACCATTTCTTCCGGAGTGAGGTTCCCCCAGTCATTGGGGATATTGCCCTCATAAACACATTCATCGATGATCACCGGCTTATGGTACAATTCCCTCCAGTCCTGGATATACTCAAGGTAAGCAGTCTGAATGCTTAAATGGCTGATCCAGGGCCTGGAATGATCATACCATTTCATTCCATTGTGAACGCTGCACAGGTGCCCGTATGGATCATACGTCTGGATGACCCTGAACAAGCTATCCCATTCCTCATCCGTTTTGCCCATGATATCATATTCATTGGCCATCGACCACCACACGTTCCTGTAGGCAGCAATTCGTGCCAGGAGATAACGCAGGTAAAAAACCGCCTGTCCGGTATTCATCTTGTCGAGGTTCCACTTCCCAAAGTCATAAGGATGGAAAAGAATCACATCTGCCTCAATTCCGAGTTTTTGCAATTCAAGGATCTTCTGCTCAAAATTCCTGAAAAAAGCCGGATTGGGTTTCGAAAAATCCCATCCTTCCTTTGCCGAACCTTCAAATGGGTAAAAAGGAGGTTCATTGTTGATATATACATCATAGTTTTTAGGCATCACGGTCATGCGGATCTTATTAAAGGCTGTTTTTGACAGGGTGGCGAGTGTTTGCTGCACAAGCTCATCGGGCTGGTGCACCCAGGCATAACATGTTGTCCCGACAGGATAGAAAGGGGTCCCATCGGCATAACCGAAATCATAGGTGTTGCGAACCTTTACAGGACCATGATTACCCGATGTATGATAATAACATATAAAAGAACCTCTCTTTGCATCAAGGTCAGGACAGTTACTGATGGTCCTGTAGGTCCATTCCCCTGGCTCGTCGGGCATAAAGCGGATTTTATAAATCCCTTCCCCGTCGTAAAATCCGTCACAATAATATGTCCTGTTCCGGAATTTAAATTCAGCCCCCAGTTGAATGTCAGAAAAAGGATTCCCGGCAGTTGTTCCTTTATACTCCAGTTCAAAAACGGTATACTGCTCGACTGTTTTTGCATGAACAGGTTTTATTAAAACAAGGAATAGTGCTGTCAGTAAGGCTGATCTCTTCATAATTATTTTAATTAATTTCCTATCCCCCACGATTGATTTATTATTAATTCCTTCCATCATGGACTATTCATCGCCTGCAATATATATACAGCAGCGGTTGCGGTAGCCGGAATACCGATATTCCATAAATATACAAACCGATTTCTGCTTTTGTTATCGATTCACAGCTATTTTCGTTGTATAATTAACTTCTTCTCCGGAAATATGGAGCAGGTACAAACCATTTGGGATCCTCACATTCACCGAGTTATTACCGCCTGATAATATTCCTTCATAAATAACTCTCCCGCTCATATCCATAAACCTTGCCCGGCTAGCTTTAAAATTATCTGGAATTAAAATGGTTATCTGTTGCCCCTGTACAGGATTGGGCATCACTTTTATTGTACTTTCAACTTGATCATTAACGGCCGCCGGATACCCCTGAATTATTCTGACTTTCCTGGTCTCGTTGCATCCCAGAATGTTTATTTCACCTGATCGGGGAAGATCTGAGACTGTCGGTTGAACATTTACAGTGACTGTGGTATCAATTAGTGTGTAGTTTAAAAAGGAACCTGTCTTTCCGGTAATTTCAAATCCTGCCTCTGCCTGTATGGTAAAATTTTGTGTTCCGCCATCAGGGTCAAAAGTAAGGACCTCCGGCCATACAGTCAGATCGCACAGTTTTGCCCCTTTTTCTATAGCACCGGCATCCCTTTTACCGACAGGATCGTTACCTGCAAAATCACGTAGGAAGGGACCGTTGAATTCCCATTCATACAATTCATCGATAGTGGTTCTGGCATCAGCCAGGGTGCCTTTGGAGATCCGCAGGAAATCAATTGTCCCTGCGAAATAGTTGCCATCCATATTTCTGCCGACCTGGAAATTAAAGGTATTTGTAAGTGATGTTGCTGATGAAGGCATTGTTCCCACGGTTGATCCATTGGCTAAAACCCCGTCAATGAACATCATTACCGTTGAAGCCGGCCGGTTCACCTCCACCAACACATGATGCCAGTCTCCATCATTGATAACGGCTGAACCCGACTGGCTGAAGGCAAGGCTTCCATTATTGATTATTGAAAAACGTGCATTTCCTTCATTATCCACATCCAGCTGGTAACCATATCCCGATGATGTATATTTTGATATAAGCACCCCCCCGGTATGGCCTGAATCCGTTTTAAAGTAAGTTTCCAGGATGAAGCTGTTGGTGGTCATATCCACATTGTTACATATAGTTTTGGAAGTAACCGCATTGTCCAGGCTGCAAAAGGTCTGGTAACCGTCAAAAACCAGTGCCCCTTCTGTCCAGTCTTCCAGCTGCCCTTTCACAAAGCTGCCGGCTGTCAGGCCGTGAGCTTTCATGTGGTTTTTAGGGACATTATTGTATGTTTCACGGTTGGTGAATTCACTGGTAAAATAAAAATTCTCCCCTTTTATCAGGTTTGAATCGGACTTATGTTTGTAAAAGTGCCATTCACCCACAACACTGCTCAGGGGGAAAGGGACAAAGAATTTCACTCCCCGGTCAATAAGCTCACTGGATGCTGAAGGACTGAAATCACCGGCAGACGGATTGGCAAACACTCTTTTTGAAGTCTGGTATCCTACCTGGCCCAGATCTGGAACAAAAGAGTTCAGCCTGTCAATAAACTCACTGAAACTGAATTTATACCGGGTGTCTGAACCACTGGTCAGGAAAGTGCCCTGAAAAGTATTTCCGCTGAAAAAGTTATTCCCGAATGATTCAAACGGGATACCTGAAGCCCTTGTGGTATGATCGAACTGCAGTTGTGTGCTGTCACTCACATTTGCAAGGTAACAATTCTGCCCGTCAGGGGACAGGTTGCCATCGCCCGAACCTGTTAATGAAGCCACATTATAGGCAATATTATGCACATACATATTATAAAATCCCAGCACTTGCATGTATGCCGCCGAGGTACGGTTCCATCCTGTTCCGGCAGCAATATTATTGAAAACATATTGTTTAAAGGCGCCGTCAAAATAATATGGGTAACCGAGAGATATGACGTTCCCTATCCACCAGTTAAAATGCCATCCCTGGGCGTCATCAGATATATTGTTAAAATAATAAGCCGGTCCGCCCTGCCATCCCTCTATACCTCCATAATCATTCACACCCATCAGGGAGTGCGTGACTTTATTCTGATAAACCAGGCCACGAATGAATGGCACCGTATTGGCCTGGTCACTCCCTTTCCCCCAGTTAATGTTGATCCCGTTCCCCCAGGTATATTCGATAATATTCCCTGCTATTTCCGCCACACTCATCTTCCCGGCAATGGCAGGAATAGAGCTGTACCAGCGTCCGAGATGCCGGGTGCCATTCTCATAGATCCTGTTTCTCAGGATACAGACATTATCCGGTCCATTCAACAGGATGGAAAAATCGTTCATATGGATCATCTCATTGTCACATATTTTCAGGTTTTTTCCTGATCCGTTGGCCATGATGCCACCATTGACATAAATGAACCGGCAATTGCTCACAGTGATGTCAGAGCTGTTATCTATCCTGATAGCCGGTACACCATCCTCGGTGCCATACCGCACATTGTCGTAAGTCGTGAAGCCAAAAGTCAGACCGCTTATTTCAATATTCGTTCTTAATGAGACAGTCAGAAGGTTAGACCTGGAAGCAATTTCAATAGTTGTTGTATTAGGATCCTTATCCTGGTCAAGCCTGAGGTACATGCGTCCGGCCGCCTGGTCGTAATAATATTCGCCTACAGTATCGAGCAGGTAGGGTGTGTTCTCAATAAAGTATTTACAGTCCACGCCTCCGAAATTCTGGTCAGCCACAACGATTTTCTTGTTTGCCGGTTCATAATTATCAATTTTCTGTTTCCAGAGGGTACACATGACAATGGCATCTTCGATTGCCCATACATCGCCTCCCTTATAAAAATTCACAGTGGACTGAACGAAATGCCGGGTATCCTGCAGATAGAGGACCCCGTTCTTCTTCTCCTTTCCTGTAAACGACCACCAGTACTTCATAGGTTCACTACCGCTATCGCGGTAATTGGGAATGCGTGCCAGCCGGACCTGTTTAACCCCGGAACCGTTTATTTCACACACTGCCTTGGGAAGGTTTTCCAGGCCTGTTATGCTTTTGTACCATACCTTTTCCGGGCTGGGTATATTAGGGGAAATGGATGCGGTGGAGTGACTCCAGCCACTTGTTGCCGCTACTGAACCATAGATACAAGCTTCACCGCTACCCCATTCAGGATCCGAGGTGAGGCGGACAGGATTGTCAGTTGTCCCCGATTCCCTGGCAGTGAGTGAACCCCGGTATACCACACCCCTTTTGAATATGTAAGTTTGGATACCTGTGCTGCTCTTTGCCTTACCTGTTGCTGTGTTATCCCATGGGTGATGCTTCCAGGCCGTGGTTGTCGTCAGGCCATCGTTGTTGTCATTCCCTTTGTCAAAATCAATATAACGGACAGAAGAACCTTTCACAAGAACGAATGGCTTTGGTGCCCAGGCCAGGTCACCTCCGGGCAGGACAGTTGCCTGGTTGGTTTCCCATGAATAGGGATTTATTGCTGTATTGATATTTGCACTTTTCGAATGATCATTTTTTTCTGCCAACTGTGGTGTAACTACTGCAAATAATAAATTCAAAAAAGAAATTATTAAGAACTTTTTCATGATGCATTGGTTTAATTTTTATATAAATATAACCATACTAAAGAGGAATTAGTTGGACTGTTTGATAATAAACCTCCGCCCCTTCGGATTGCAGTAAGATCTTACCATGACTGACTGTGGCATTTGTACCCCAATTTACCAGGTGACCATTCACATAATGTTCCGACTGGTTATCAATACAAATTATCTCAATCGTATTCCATTCTCCGGATGGATTTTCGAATTTCCCTGTATGAAAAACATGTTTAATATTCCATTCAGCCAGGTATTCAGATTTATTGGGTGAATCGATCATTGTACCTACGCAATAATAATCGCCACATTCACCTTCCATTACCTGGCATTCGATCGATTTTGGCCAGACAACATCCTTCTCCTCATTGCTGAAATGGTATAAAATACCGCTGTCTCGATTGGCATTTTCCCTGGGGGGCCATTTTTTCACCCCCCATTTGAATACTACTTTCAAATAAAAGTTTGAATAGGTCTTTTCTGTACATATATACCCAAAACGCTTCCCCTCAATGTGGAGCAGATTATCACGCACCGAAAAGATTCTTTCCGGATCGTTGTTTTTCCCAAGTGAATCAAAATAGGTGTACCATCCTTCAGTATTAGTATTATTAAACAGCTGGATGGCATTGATTTCGCGAATCCAGATATTTCTGAACGATACCGGTTTGCCTGGATCTTCAAGCATCAAGGGTTGTTTAAAGTTATGCTTACGGTATCCGGGCACTTCCTGATAAACCGTCGGGCCTTTAATTTCAACATGATTCTGAATGACAATCCCGTTATGTATTACGGTGAAAGATGCAGGTGTTCGGAGTGTACTGTCAATATTAAAACGCGGCGCAGTATAAAAAATATCATAAGATTGCCATTGACCCGGTTTTAATGAAACGTTGCCGGGAGGAACGTGGGCTTTAGAGTCCGAATTTGTCTGCCTGTTTCCATAAGCTGGATTTTTATTGCCGGCTGAAATCTGTATTCTATATCTGCTTTGTAAATAAATGCCGATACTACCAGGGTCTTGTCTATCACCCTGAATTACTGGTGTCTGCCATTCCATATGCAGCTGGCAATCGGCAAATTCACGTTTGGTAAAAATAGATCCTGTACCAGGCTTAACCGTTAATATACTATCCTTGACTTCCCATTTTACCGGATCCCCTTTTTCGCTTATCCACTCATCAGTATTCTGACCATTGAATAAAAATACCGTATCTGAAGGAGTATTATTACTTATACCAGGTTTAATAACCTTCGAAACCGGTTCCCGGTCATGCGTTAAATTTGGATCGGATTGAGTGAATAAAAAATCCGCTATAATCATTAATGAAATAATTAATAATGCTTTATTTTTTTTCATGTCAGATAAGATTTTCAGGTGTACTATCCTTTACAATTAAATTAATACAAGTGAATTAAAACAGCCTCGATTAAAAATCATTTCTTAATAGTTGATCCTGGTGAAGTAAAACAGTAATTACCTGATAAAACTTCAAAAACTGCATAATCATCTTTCAGCTCAATAAATTTCACGCCTTTAGCTTCTGATGCGTGCTTCTTCCCTTCCTTAATAACTTGTTCATTATCCGCCGGTATATAAACAACTGCACTACTGTTTGCCGGAATGCTGATATTCCATGAAAATGTATTCTTATTCAGTTCCCAGTTGCTGACTATAGTACCATAGGGTGAATTGTGGTTTGCATGCACATAAGTCAGGTCACCAGTTATCAGCGGTTTCATCATTATTTTCCTGAATCCCGGTTCAGCCGGTTTTATTCCTGCCACATTCTCATGCATCCATACCAGCAGATCACCAAGCAGGGAAACATGATTCCAGGAATTCATCACCGGCCCGGCAGTATTGCCATTCCACAATTCCCAGATAGTTGTAGCTCCGTTCTTTGCCATATATCCCCAGCTGGGATAATCGGTTGTCGTGGCAAAGCGCATGGCAATATCGGGTCTTCCTATATCGGTCAGAATCCTTTGCTGGAACTGAATACCCATCAGTCCGACTGCGATGTGCCCTCCATGTTCTTTTTCAATAGTTTCAACAAGCTTAGCAAAGACAGCATCTTTCTTCTCATCAGGGACCAGTCCGAAAGCCAGCGACAGGATATTTGCAGTGGGAGTATTGTTGCTGTAGTAATTCTCCGAAGGATTAAAAAAATGGTTGTTGTATGCAATCCTGACAGAGTCGGCAAGATTTCTGAAGAATTCTTCGTCCCCGGTTTTCCCCAGCAGCTTTGCAAAACGCTGCATGATTCGTGTATCATGATAGTAGAAACTGGTACCGAGCAGGGTGCTATCTGTGAGTCGTTTTTTATCCCAGGTGTAAAAAAACCTTACATCATGTGGCGGCACCAGCCAGTCGCCGAAGTTGTCGCGGGGCATCAACCCGTCTTTCATGTATTTGTTCTTCATATACAATAGCCACTTTTTCATGCTTTCATATTGTTCATTTACAATATGTTTTGCCCCATACTGGTCATACAGCATTTCTGTGACCATTATGCCTGCACCGTTCCATGTGATATTGTCGAAATACATCTCCCAGAAAGCGGGGCATACATTGGGAATGCTGCCCTCATCTGTCTGGCAATCGCGCATATCTCCAAGCCATTTGCGGTACAGGTTCAAATGGTCGAAAACGTAGCTTTCTCCCCGGGAACTGGTAGCCCTGTCGCCTAGCCAACCCATCCGCTCGTCCCGCTGGGGACAATCCGCCGGAAAGCTCCTGTAATTTCCTCTTATACACCAGGTGGCGTTCCGGTATGTCTGGTTCAGAACCTCATCGGAGCATTCGAAACTGCCTGAGCTGCCAAGATCATCATTTACCAGGCATCCGGTAATCGAATTCAGACCGGGTTCATATTCAAGTCTGCTCACCTCTACATACCGGAATCCATGATATGTAAAGCGGGGTTCCCACCTTTCAACCGAATCCCCTTTCATAATATAGGTATCTGTAACTTTTGCTCCTCGCATGAATTCCAGAGCGAGCGATCCGTCTTCTTTCAGGCGTTCGGCAAAGCGAAGCGTGACAGTATCCCCTTTTGTCCCTTTAACATTGATTCTTACCCATCCGACCATGTTCTGCCCCATGTCGAATATCCAGGTTCCCAGCCTCAGTTGTTTTACCGACACCGGTTTTAATGTTCCTGTTATCCGGATTGGCTCATTCATCTGGGCCCTCAGCGCACCGGCCGGTTTATCAACTGCCTGTGCTTTCATCCAGTTTCTGTCATCGAAGCCCGGAAGATCCCATCCCTTCATTTCCAGCCTGGCATCATATTTTTCACCGTCATATTCATTGTTCTCGGTAATAGGGCCACTGACTGAAATTTTCCAGCTGTCATCAGTAACAATTATTTCCTTTGTTCCATCGGTATATGTGATTTCAGCCTGCATGATAAGCTTTGGGAATCCGTAATTCTGCATGGGCCAGGGATCCTTCTTCCGCATGGCGAAGAACCGGCCATTCCCGAGGATAACTCCAATGGCATTTCTGCCTTTGTCAAGTTGATCCGTAATATCGAACGTATTATAAAAAACAGTTTTGCGGTATTGTGTAGCTCCCGGTGCAAGGACACGATCTCCTGTCCTCAGCCCGTTTACTGAGAGTTCATATAAACCCAGCCCGCTTATATATACGGTAGCCTTTTGAATTTTCTTTACGACATCAAATTCTTTTCGCAGGTACCGTGCGGCCAGTTTACGGTACTCTGACGTATCATCATCGCCGGGAAATGTTTTATCAAGTCCGATCCATCTGGCTTCCCAGTCATTCTCAACAAGCAATCCCATGCTCCATTTTGAAGGGACACTCCAGGCTGATGGATTCCCGTCCTTATCCCACACTCTCACTTTCCAGCAGCATTCGGTTCGTGATGCAAGTTCCTTCCCTGTGTAGGGAACATGAACGGACTGGTCTGAAACGACCTTCCTGCTGTCCCACAGATCGCCCTGGTCTTTTCGCAGCAGCTTTTCTGATGAGGCAACCAGTATCCGGTATGCAGTTTGTTTTTCACCACGGGAATCACTTTGTAATATCCAGCTCAGATGAGGAGTGGTTGCATCAATACCTGCAGGGTCTGTCAGGTTTTCACACCTGAGCAAAGTGATTTCGACCCGGCTTTTTTTGCATTGTGTAAAGACCAGAAAAATTAATAAAACGAAAGGAATTATTCTTTTCATGATTTAAAGATTTCAAGTTTAACCTGAAATACTTTTTATAATAGCTTGCTCCCCCAGGTATTCGTTTTATTATCAATGGTTTGTACAGGCTGAATATCAGGTTTCTCACAATCATTCCGGTAAAAAGATACTTTTTGACCTTTTTCCAGATGTATTTCAAATGAAAAATCCGTTATTCTATTTATTTTTATGTTGTTGCTATTCCTAATAATTTTTACCGGTATATCCGATTTTATAATGCACGTCTCCCCGGCTAATGATTCAATGCTGAAAAATTTTGTCATCCCGTCATTACGTATTGCCGATACTAAAAAAGCTCCCTCGGTTCTTAAATTCAGAAATGACAGGTTTTTCCATTCATCCGGTATGGCAGGAAATATTTTAATGATGCCATTTTGGCTTTGCAACAACATGTCATTCAGGGATTTAATAAAGGAAAATGGTGTTTCGGAACAGCTGCCAACCTCACGATACATTGTATTATCCCCTATACCAGGTATATCCCAATAGTTTTTTCGATCCGCATAAAGGAAAAAATTCTGCAGGTTTTCATAGGCCATTTCACCATCACCGAGGTAGGCATATGCACCGGCTGCCCATGAATATGACCAGGCCCCCTTGTCTCTTCCTGACATTGTTATCCAGTGTTGAATACTTTTCCTGATCAGATCTTCATTTTTCTTTTGTTCTCCGGTAAGAATTCCTAACGGATAAATCATTAAAAGATGTGAGAAATGTCTGTGTGCACTTACCAGAGCAGTATCTTTTCCAATCATTAATCCTGTTTCATTTGTGGGATAATCTGTCAGATTGTCTAAAACTACTTTCCAGTTTTCTGACTCTGAATCCCGGATATTAAACCTTTCGGAAACAGCAATTAATGTCTGCAATCCCCATCTGAACAGGGATAAGTCGTAATTGCAATCCTTTGCTGGCTTATATTCCGGTGACATGGATATGGGCAAGTGATATTTCCCGTCACTATCTTGAAAAGCCAGGTTGATGTATAAATTGACACTTCGTTTTAATAGCGGGAAAAATTTTTCTTTCAACCTGTTTGTATCCATACTGTATAAACAGTATTCATAATAATTGTGCAATACCCAGGTCAAATTACCAGTTTCCCGGTTGTAATATGGAGGAATACTGTCATCAGGATTCACTTCCGATAACAAATCATAGCTGGTTGCCCTGCCTATCCCTGCTGAATTATTTCTGTATTTGGCAGGTACATTGAGAATAAGGGAATTCACTTTTTCATCGAGTTTATTAAACAAGGGTAATGCAGCTTCCAGATTGTTTGATGAGAGTAAATGTGAATATATAAACTGGGTATTCAGGTTCCACCAGATGCCAAACCAGACCGTATGTGCATACCAGGGGCCCTGCAAATCCATCATCTGTAAATCTTCACGTAAGGTGCACCCTGTAACGTAACGCTGGATCCAGTAATAATTATTCATTTGTGCATCGGGAACAGAGACAAATGATTTTGGATAAAAATTATGCCACCAGCTGGTATGCGAGTTAAAGAGAACATCGTCATCGGCACTTAAACAATCTTTCAAAATATCAACAGCTTGAAAGGGTTCTGCTTTCTCAGGATGTGAATATTCGATGGTTGAATAGTAAATGGTTTTGTTACCGGTATTCTTTGAAGTCCATGCAACGGTAAAATCCCTGCCGGAATTTTGAAGTTTCTGATGGTGCAATTGAATTTCACCCGTGGTTTTTCTTTCATAGGCAGGATTTGCCGAGTAAGTACCTTTTTCCTGATAATCGAGTCCTCCGAGTGTGATCATACAGCCACAATTATCTGCAAAAAAATTCCAGTTTTCCGCAGATTCATTTCCGGAGGTTTCAATTTCGGTGACTATAACATGCCTGGTGGCATGAGTGTAATTTTTAATTTTTATCAATCCCCTGGTAGTTTGGATTTCCCCCGTTATAAGGGCGTTCCATAAATCAATCCTGAATTTCATTTTTTGTATTATACCGGCAGGTTTGAATTCAAAGCGACCAACAGCAATGCGTCCCCAGTGATAACCTTCCGGTCTGCGTTCGCAGCTATCGATTAAATCGGCACGATTAATTTCAAACAGAATTTTATTCGTATCTCCATCAAAGCGGCTTTTATCCATTCTATGGATAACCGTACCGATCAATCCGTTTCCTGTCATGGGCCCGTCATAATAATAGCTATGGAGTGTATCCCATACCGGATCCTGACCGGCTAAATATTCCGGCCAGTTAATTGAATCAGAGCCAGTTTTGCTTTTTTCACAACATGAGCTAAATACAATAGTGTACATGAAAAAAAGAATAATAAGACCTGAAATTCTGGTCGTCCAGGAAAAAGTATTCATAAAATGACAGGTTTTTAATTATTTGATTTGTTACTGCATTGGGGGAAAATAAAAGCAAGGCACAAAATTATCCCGGACAATATAATTGTTCTGTTCAATTTATTATCTTTTGATTTTAGTTATTCTTAAAGCAGTAAATGGCTTCTGAGGCAGAACTACCAGTGATCTGCCACTGAATTCACCTTCTACAGGGGTAATTGTCATATTCCATGCATCAATGATCTCTATTGTATATCTTGATTTTTCAGGCAATTTGAGAATCTGGCTTCGGGGCTGATCCAGATTATAATAAGCCAGGTAATATTCATCTTTATAACTTACAGCAGAAAAAGGCATCCACCATTCAAAGAGGTCAGCAGGTTTTAAATACCCGGGCGATGATTCGATGATGTTCTTCAGAAATAAAATCCTTTCAGGGCTCTGTCCCCGGAGAATTCCACCTTTCGACCACCAGAGGTTATCATTCGACTCATGAGGCATTTTTACAGGATTCTCAGTAACATAAGTTTCTCCATGTCCAACAAAACCACCATTTGTGACTCCCCGCCAGAACTTATTGACCATTTCCTGCGGAGTTAAATTACCCCATGACCATGGTATATTACCTTCATAACGGCACTCATCAAAGACCACGGGTTTCTTATATTTCATCCTGAGCTCTTTTGCCCGGTAAGTTTCTTCACTCTGGATGCTGGCATGTGTGATCAGCGGATTGGTATGATCATACCACACAGCACCATTATGGATACCCCGGAGATGATTATAGGGATCATTTTCAGCAAATAACCGGATGAATTTATCCCAATCCTCCATTTTTTTCGCACTCATGAAATCAAACTCATTTGCCATGCTCCACCAGACATTCTTAAAAGCTGAAAAACGTGCAATGATATACCTGATATATCGCTCATCTGTCTGAGGATCCATATTCTGAAATCCCCATCTGTCATATGGATGGAAAACGATCAGATCCGCTTCTATCCCAAGTGAGTCCAGTTGTGCAATCCGTTTTTCGATATTCTGAAAATAGGCCGGATTAAAGCGGGTATAATCCCAGTCTTTAAGAGGGTTCCCCTCGAAAGGATAGATTAAAGGTTCGTTTTTATTCCAGTCATAATCTTTCGGGAATATGCAGAAACGAATTTTATTGAAATAGCCGTTTCCGAGAGTTTTGAGAGTAAGATCAGCCATACTGTCGCCCTGGTGCACCCATGCATAGCAGGTGGTGCCAAAGGAATAATGTGGTTTCCCGTCGGAGTATACGAAATAAAAAGTGTCTTTTACAACCACAGGACCGTGATTATTCCCGGTTGGTGCAATGCATTCAAACGAACCCTTTTTATTATTCAGTGGTTTTGAGTTGCTTGAAGTAATCCAATTCCAGGTTCCGGTTTCCTGTGGCATAAAGCGGATCTTATAAATGCCGTTGCCGTCGTAGAAACCCTGGATTATTTTCTGTTGATTTCCATTTGTAAACTCAGCACTGACTTGTATTTCCGTGAAAGGATTTCCCTTTGATGTTCCTTTCAGGGTCAGTTCAAAAACACGCCATTTTTCGATCCTGTTCTGGGCGAATGTATTGAAAACAGGTAATAACAATAGAAAAATCAGAATTTTTTTCATATTCTTGAGGGATTGATAACCATAATCTTTTCTTGTATTTATTCCATATTCCCGGATAATATCCGGATGATGGTATTATTAAGTTAACAGGTGATAACTGCCAGGTTTTATTATTATACCTTTTTCTTTATACGGCTGATTACCAAAGTTACAGATAATAGCATCGCTGTAAAGAGCAAAGCGGATATATTCATTTTCCAGTTCTTTCAGTTTTTGAACCGGTCCGCCGGGAGATGATCGTTCATACTGATCAGTGATCATGAGCCCGCTGTTGCCGATAAGTAAAGATGTGCCAAGGGCAGTGCTGTTTTTTAAGAATGACCGTCTTCTCATATTATATTTTATGTATAATATTCATTAAAATAAACACCTGGCAGTTCAATAGTTATGGTCTGTCAACTCTCATAATTCGCAGGGCAATGTACGGTTTACCAGGCATTTGTATCTTTACCATACCCTCCCATTCCCAGGGTGTATTGAGCGATTTTATGGTTGATACTCCCAAGAATTCTCCCTGAATCCTGTTGATAGTCATATTCCAGGTGTCAATAATATCGATGCTGTAAGGGCCTCCTGGCGGCAGCGCCAGGTATAACTCCGCAGGCTGGGAATAGCCCAGATAATAAAGGTAATATTCCCCCTCTTTACCGGCAGTCAGTACCGTGCCGCCTCGATACCAGGGAAAAAGGTTCACGTAAACAGGGTTAAGACCTTCAGAAGGTCCTTCCTCGATTATTTTTCGCAGGAATGCTATTCTCACGGGGCTATCTCCATGCATCACTCCACCTGTGGTCCACCAGAGAATATTATTGGGATCCAGGTACGTTTCACTGTGTCCGACATACCCGCCCAGCATTGTGCCATTCCAGAAATGTGACACCAATTCCTGTGGGGGTAGGCTTCCCCATGAACCTGCCGCATTTCCCTCGTAACCTACTTCGTCATATATCAAGGGTTTACGATTAATCTGGCGCCATTCCAGGGCCACTTTCGGATTCATGCTCAGTGTGCTGGAGTGGGTAATGGGATATGTACCTTCGTCCTTTTTCGGTGCGTGAATTGACCGGAGATGCTTGTATGGATCAGCCTCAAGTACAAGATGGAAAACGCGATCCCAGAAATCATCCGGTTTATCCATGAACATGGCTTCGTTGGCCATCGACCACCACACGTTCCGATATGCTGAAAGCCGGGAGATAGCATAGCGGATATATCGCTCATCTGCTTCAGGAGGCATCTTATCATAGCCCCAGCGGCCAAAATCATAAGGGTGAAACAGTATGATATCAGCTTCAATACCAAGCTTGCACAGATCCTGAATACGCTTTTCAAAATGATGCCAGAAGACAGGATTGAAACGTGTTAAATCACTTTTTCCTGAAGCATCTCTTTCAAACGGGTAATAAACCGGTTCTTTGTCATAATAGGAATAGTATTTGGGGAACACACACATCCTCAGTTTGTTGAAGGGAGAGCTGCGCAGGGTTTGAAGGGTCTGTTCCTCCAGTGCATCACCCTGGTGAGCCCATGCATAGCAGGTGGTACCAAATGGATAATAGGGTGTCCCATCTTCATAACAGAAATGATAAGTGTTCCGGATACGAACCGGTCCGTGATTGCCAGAGGATGGCTTTAAACACGTAAATTCTCCTTTTTTGCCATTTAATTTCACATTATTACTCATAGTAATATACTTCCAGAGACCAACCGTATCCGGCATAAACCGGACAATATAGGTGCTGTCCCCATCATAAAAGCCTGTTACATTTATCTTCCTGTCACCATTAGTGAACTCAGCAGACAAATTGATTTCAATAAATGGATTCCCATCTGTAGGCCCCTGAAGTATAAGTTCGAAAACATTCCATTGTTCAATTTTACCTGGTGTATCAATCTTCTGACCCCTATGTTCAGCTTGTGAAAAGGCACCTACCATGAATGACATCATGATTAAGTATAAATAAATGACTTTCATTTGTTTACGATTTTGTGAATTAATCCTTCCAGGCCCATAATACATTTATTATTTTCCATTCCCCGTTTATTTTGCCTAAATGAAAATAGTCAATAAGATTCATTTTGTTTTTCAAATCACTTCTCCCCGAAACGGGTAAATTCATCCGGTACACTAAGCGCGATATCTGAACAATAGAGGTATGTTATGGTACCGCCTTCGTCAGGATATTCGGTCAATAACAGATCGAGATCGTGTTTTCCGCTGATCTTACCGGAACTGCTCCAGCCTTTCACTGACAGATGCACTCCATCCGGCCTGGCGGTGTTATCCGGCATTGGGCCCCGAAGCGTTTCCGGGTCAATAACTACTTTGTCATCTTCGAACACCGTATTACCATTCCGGCGGGCATTGAGATCGTGATTAAGGCAGAAGACCTGCGGACCACGGAGCACGGCTATCCGGCCGGCATACGGGTCGGGCAATGCTGCCCGTATACCGTCAGGCGTATAGCCCATCACTGTTTCGGGTGCCTTAATAATCCTTATGGACATGGGCAGTTCAATCTCCACTTTATCACCTGCAGTCCACCGGCGGTGAATGATGCATTTTCGGTCGTTTGGTACAATGGCCATACTCTGTCCGTTCACTTTCAAGCGCGCTGAGTTGCACCAGCGAGGTATGCGCACGGTAAGCGAAAATTCTGCTTCATATTGCGGATCGATATAAATAAGTATTCGCTCACCGGTCGGATAAGCTGTTTCCTGGCGCATGCGGATAAGTCCTGCAGGTTCAATATGGCTGAACTCCGCCTGCGACCCGGTAAAAAGATTGATCGCAATGTTGCCTGATGACGCATAGTAAATCATCTGGGGCAACTCGCTAAGAACACGCCGGTAATTGTTTTCGCAACACTTCCATGGTGCTTCGAAAGCACGAACGCCTTCCATAGGATTGTGATAACGGATTTTGCTGCTATCGCCAGTTGGAGCAGCAAACAGGGCATTATATATAGTCCGTTCCATCAGGTCGCCATACTCCAGGTCACCTGAGATTCGTATCATCTCGTGAAGGAGCAGCAGCAGGTAAGCAGTTGCACAGGTCTCCGGACTTCCATTTTTCGGCGGACGCCATTGCTCATTATTACCTGTTGAACCGATTATGTACATACCATTTCGTTTACACAGGAAATCAATTATCTGCTGTGACGATTCCAGGAGCTGTGGATCGGGCCGGCGTCGGTAGAGTAACAATTGCCCGCGACTGCGCTCGAAATTGGCGTAACAGTGTACCTGTGTCCTCCCGATCTGGTCTTCCGGGAACTCATATCCGGCTATAAATCCAAAGCTTTTCGCCGCGCTTTCATAAGGTATATAAGCATAATAATCAACATAACTTTCATCGTGTGTGAGTTCATAAAGGTCATCGAATCCCTCGGGCAGGTCGATAGCCTCATGACGTATCTCTGTGCCCAAAGGATAAGCTGTCATCATTGCCCGGGCGAGTTTTTCAGCAGTACCGAGAGCTGCAGCATTGCCAAAATGCCTGTGCACTGCGCTGAATCCCTGCATAATGTCGGCAGCGTCTTCCGGCTCATAGTTATTCTTCCATGTTGCGCCCAGCAAACGAACACCTATATAACCGCTTTCATCCTGTGCACTGATAAGCTTTTGAGTGATAAGCTTTCGCTTATCGCTGATCCTGGAATCGCCGCTGAACAACTCGAAGTTAGCAGCTGACCGAAGCAACACGCCGGTACCCATAAACACCCATTGATCGGGTGGAAATTGCCTGGACAGGAATGGATCGAGATAGACCTTCTCAATGTCGAGTTTAAGGAGATTGTTTTCTATCAGGTCAAACACACGGCGGTGAAACTCACCACCAATGGTAATCTTCGTAAGGGGCAGCAAAAAAAAGGCGTCACGACCGGAGTCCTGGGAATGTTCTGATGGGCCAGTCGGTTCTGCCATAGCCTTTACCCACCTTGGTGCTGCAAAGGCAGCTGCAATAGCTCCCACAGATGCCAGGAACATACGCCGTTGCATTGATTTTCCGGGAATAACGGTAATCCTTTTTGGTACATAAATTTCCTGATGTTTTTGGTCTGAAATCATTAATTTTTTCATCATAAGATAATATTTTATAAATAATTGTGAGTTTTTAAAACACCTACAATATTTTCAGATGATCATGGCAAATCCCCCGTTCTGAGTCATGGTAATCTCGAGATTTTCAGCCGGGGAACAGGTTATCTCTTTAACAGTACATGTTTCCCTGGCATGATCTCCGTCACAGTAAAGTTTAACCCCGGCAGCAACCTCTTTCAGAAAAACCAGTTTCAGGGATACTGTCCGTTCAGGTCCGGCATTAATACCTGCCACAAACCATTTATTTCCGCTACGGCGGGCAATACAGAAGAACTTTCCGGGGTATCCGTCAAGAAATATTGTCTCATCCCATATTGAGACAAGCTGCTCCAGGAATTCTTTCGCGGGCGACCCGAGGTAATATTCCGGTTTGTCGCACATACAGAGCCAGCCTGATTCAACCACTACCGACATAGCCAGCTCATGGGCATAGGTCGTCATTCGGCGGGGATTAGAAAATGCAACAGGGGTGTAATCCATTGGTCCGACGACATTGCGCGTATAGGGCAGGGTGCAGTTATATTCAGGAGTGGGGATGTCACTGTCAGAGGCAAAAAGATAGTATTCTGCTCCCTTTACACCTTCCTGTGTGGCTATATTCGGATAAGTTCTTCGTTCCCCGCGTGGGGGATAATCGCCATGAAAGCTGACCAGTAACTTATATTTTAAGGCGTCCTGCAGACATGCTTCCCTGAATCTCATCGCTTCCTGGTCGGTTGCATTTACAAAGTCAATTTTTATTCCTTTAATACCAAATCCCTGATATCTTGAAAAAATATCCGCACGTTTTTCCGGTGTATCAAGATTCTTTCTTTCATCCCAGCCATAAACTGAAATACCCTTTGAGGCTGCATATTTTACAATCCGGGGTATCCAGGGAGTTGTTTTCCAATTTTCCACAGCACTTCCTCCTGAACCAATCAATGCAACATCAAATTCTATGAATTCCCAGTTCATTTCAGCAGCCAGATCGATATATTTTTTTAGCGATATTGTATCTCCATTGGCCAGATTATCACCCCACCATGGGAAGGTTGCAACTCCGGCATGAATCCACGATACATCTGATGTTACCGACGGAGTCGCAAGGTTTTCAATCAGTGTGGTTTCTACAATTGATTTTAATGAATTATCTGTTACCATTACTCTCCAGGGTGTACAAAGGTTAGTTTGAGCAACAACCTCTGTTCGCTTCAGGTCAACCGGAATTTCAAGTTTTTTCAGGTCATTGTTCCATTGAAATTTCAATCGTGGAGTATGTATATTTATTTTAAAGATTCCGTTGCTGTCAATTCCATGCAAATAACTTGCACAATATTTCCCCATTACATCAGATTCATGAAGTAAGATCCACTTTTTTGATGGAGTTTGAATCAACAGAGGCAATGTATAAACGTCCAGATTCATAGTATCAACCAATCGTTTGTAGTAGAATCCTTCATGATCAATAACTTGACCCATAGCCCATGCGACAGAGCCTTTAGGAATGTTAAATCCGCTTATTTCATCAGAAACTATACTTTCCTGATCATTCGAAAGAATATACCGGTAGGCCACGCCATCATTATATGCTCTAAAAACTATTTTTATCTCTTTGCCTGATTTATTTTTAGCTGCAATTGTAAGTTGATTTGAATGATTCTGACATATCCTATGCTTTCCGGTTGGCAGAGTATAAACCTCATTTACAGAATCCCAGGTTGTAACTCCAAAAGAAGTAATGTTTGTAAAATCATAAGCACTATCCTGAAGTTTTATCCCCAAAGGTGATTCATCCATTAACAGTGAATCATTGAGGAATAGCTTGTATGCTATTTTTGAATCCTTAAGGTAAACAGTAGCTGAAATATTGCCATCCGGTGAGTTTATATCATAACTGGTATGATGACAGGCAACAGATAGTAGTGCCACCACTGCCGCGAAGAGGATTTTGATTCTGCTCATGATAAAAATTCAACAATTTTTTTCGTCCAGTCGGCCAGGAATAAAGGGATATTTATCAATCCGTTATCCTGTTTCAAGTTATTTAAAGAAAATCTTATCCTGATTCGGGGAGCAAATCTTGCATGATAAACTGAAAGACTTTTTCCACTTACACGTGACTCCGATTTTACTTCAACCGGTATAATTCGTGAGGATGTTTGAATTAAAAAGTCAATTTCCGCCTTGTTCTCTGAAGTCCAGTAATGGGGTTTTTCATCAAATTGCATCATAAGAGATTGTAAGACTGCATTCTCAGCCAATGCCCCTTTGAATTCGGTAAATCCGGGATGTCCTGATAGAATAATCTCGGGTGGAATCCTGGCTAGCCTCCTTAATATTCCGCAGTCGAAGGTATACATTTTAAAAGCAGAAATATCCCTGTAAGCACTTAATGGAATGGCGGGTTTGGAAACATTAAAGATCCTGTAAACAAGTCCTGCTTCTTCTAACCAGAGCAATGCATCTTCATACTCACGCGCCCTTGCCCCGGCTTTTACTACTTTATAAATAAATTTTTTGTTTTCCCTGGCAAGTTGTGATGGCAATGAATTCCAGATGTTATTTATCCTTGTGATATCAGCACCATCAGCATACTTTGAAAAATCAAGCGTGTAAAGGTCCAGAACATTCTGCAATACCTCTTCAACAACACCAACCCCCCGGTTATCAAGTAGCGAAACAACCGCCTCAGGCATTCCTCCGCATAACAGGTACCGTTTGTATTCTTCTGATAATCTGTTAAAAATAATTTCGGGCAGAGGTTTTATCTCTGAAATACTTTCAACGAATCTATATATTTTATCATCTGTCTGGCGAAGAAATTCACTGAATGAAACAGGCTTCAGGTTTAGTATATTCACTTTGCCAACCGGAACTGACAGTTTTTTCTTTTTTATAGAAATCCCAAGCAGAGAACCTGCAGCAACGATATGGTATTCAGGGCTGTCTTCGCAGAAATATTTTAAGCTGTTGAAAGCACCATTACATTCCTGAATTTCATCAAAAATAATCAGTGTTTTTCCCGGAACAATCGGAACATCTGTATATAGAGCGAGATCGTTCAGTATTCTCTTTACATCCTTTGTTTTTTCGAAAATTTCAGATAGCTCTGTTGTTTTTTCAAAGTTGAACTCAGCAATGTATTCAAAGAATAACCTGCCAAATTCGCGCAAGATCCAGGTCTTGCCAGTTTGCCGGGATCCTTTCAGAATTAACGGTTTCCGGTTTGTACTGGACCTCCATTGCTCAAGAGCGTCCAGACAATCTCTCCTGATTTTCATGGTTTCACATATTTTGTGTTATTTATGTGCAAATTTACACATTTAAGGCACGAAATAATGCAATCTGGCTGATATTTCTTTTCAAACCAGAATGCAGGCCTCACGATTTTTTGCGACTGCGGCCCGGAAAACTCCACCCATAGTTCAACATCCGTATAAGGATTTTTATATTGTTTCTGAGCAAGCAGTTCAATCTCTGCTTCTTTCCATTGTTCGACATTAAGTTTATTTGCTCTTTTACAAGCGGCAAACATTACGAAAACACTGAGTATCGGAAGCATAAGAATTTTTTCATATAAGATTGATTTCATAACTTAATTCTTATTTAAACAATCTATCTTTTTTTATACCTTATCAATACCTGTATTCCCGGCAAGTAAATATCCGGCATTCGTCCGCTGTGGACAATGGTTGAAAAAGTGTTCTCACCGTAAATCAATGCCGATAGCGGATCAATGGACGGCTGAGAAAAGTTGAAAAACCAGTTGTCTCCTGACGGCTTGTTAACAGCTGGTACATTGTTGATCAAATACCCCGGGCAGCCTGCCAGATCGCCCCACGATGGCACTTTGGGCTGGGGGTGGCCGGTGAACCGGGATTTTGCATTTATTACCAGTTCCCATTCGCTCCACGCATTTCCGCAGCGCTGTTGCTACCGTGTATCGGTCATGTGGTAGTTGGTTAAGTAATATACAGCAATATCATAACCTGGCGAGTAATCCACAACTTCCTGTTTCTGGCAAAAAGCTGAAAAATAGGTTATAACAGCAATGATGAGTAACAGTAAAGTTATCATGTTTTTATTTTATTATTATTTGTACCGGTCCTAATAAACCTGATTTCAGCAGGGGTGCATTTTTTTCATACAATGTCCATACAACATATCCATATCGGCCGCTGGTACGTGGTGTTTTGTTAATAAGCCAGTCGGGCCAGATGCCGTTAACAACGCTGTCGTAGGGTTTATTTTCGTCGCCAATGAGGCGGTTTGGCCAGAGGTTTACCACTTCAATTTCGAGTGTGTTATTGCCCTTTACAACAAATTCGGTTATGTCAATCTCCCAGGGGGCTGTCCAAATAACCCCCAGGTGGTGTCCGTTTATCTTTATCCCGGCCATGTTGCATACTTCACCCAGGCGAAGGATTACGCGGTTGTATGGTTCCTGGTTTAGAGAGAAAGAATTTTTATAGGTGGCTTTGCCTGAATAGTATTTTATGTCTTCTTCGGTGCGTTTGCTCCAATCGTCGAGCGTAGGGAAAATAATTTTTCGCGGGCCTCCCATTGCCGTGTCAAAACACACTTCCCACGGGTTATTAAAGTTAGTAACACGTTCTTTTTCCGAAACGGCAGAAAGCTGTGCCGGCTTGTTTTTTTCATATTTGTTTACGATTACAAAAAAGCTTTGGTAAGCATCAAACTGAATGGGGATGGTTAAATATTTATTGCCATATGTGCTATTAAAAACCTTAATGGTACGGGTTGTTACAGGATCCCATAGTTCAGCCAATCCTTGCTGGAAGGCAAAAGAACAATTTGCCAGTTGGGGTTGGTTTGTTTTGTTTGACACAAACCATATATCGGCCGAGTCGGTTTGGCGGTGCGTATATCTAATTTGTCCTGACGTAACAAAATCTTCCTGAAAGCCATTGTTTTTAAGTATTTCGGCTGTTGCATCATAAGGAGGGTAAAGCGAATTTTCTTCTGGAGGACTGTAAAAGTTTCCACAATAAATTTTCCCTTTTCCGAAAACCCTGACATTTTTATCCGGGGAAGGGTTATCGGTTCCCCAGAGGTTTGCCGCCAGTTTTTTTATTTCCTCATCGCATTGTGGAAATCCTGACAGGCTGGGCGATTGAACAGGAGGTTGGCCTTGAACGGTTGCGCCGTTTGTTACCAGTTGTTCAATTTTTTTAAGCAGCGGAAGGGTCATAGTTTTGTTTGATGGCAGCACAAGAATTTTATACCTGGCACCCGATTCAAATACAATCATTCCATCTTTCACGGAAGCATATTTCATAAGCATATCGGGAGAACATCCATCGAAATTAAATCCTCTGCGGTCGGGCAACGAGTCGGGATGGCCGCTAACAGCTGATGCGGGTGCCCTAAACACATGCGGGGACCCTTCGGGGGTTAGGTATAAAATGTCGGCTACCGGTTTTCCCTGCCGCAGCATGTATGAGCATCGGGCAATGTAAGCATGATAGTCGCCCGACATGTCCCACCAGGTTTGTCCACGGTCCCAGTGTACGCCATATCCTCCCATTGACATTCCGGGTCGGTACTTGTCGTCAATCCAGGCCTTATGCGTAAAGGTGTGATAATAGAACCGGTTGATGCCGCAGCAAAAAGCCCAGTCGCCCTGATTTTTCATGATTGTTGGATAGAAGGTATAGGGATCTTTGTTCCAGTCGGTAGTAAAGGCTTCGGCCATAATTACCGGCCGGCCCATGATGTGTGCTGCAGATGTTGCTTCAATACAACTAAAAGCCGAAGCAAAGCCGTTCTTATGGTTCCAGAATTCGCAGCCGGGTTCATCGGCAACAGCGCCCAGGTCTAAATCAGATCCCTGGTACATGTCGTAAGGCTCAATAGAAAGGTTAAGTCCATACCGGTACGCGGTTTTTTTAACATATCCGGCGTGAGCAGAAAGGATGAGTTTATTTGCCACGTTGCGCACATCCCATAAAAAACGTTCGCTGACCTCGGAATTTTCAACAATAAGCCCTGAATACACCGGTAGAAAAGGAACAGGGTCATAGCCGCAAAGTTGCATAAATTCCTTTCTGTAATTTTCATTCCAGTTTTGGGCAAACATTTCCCAACTGTCCATGTGCAGTGTTTTTAAGCCCCCCTGTAAGGAGTTATAAACAGGAGAATTTTTGATTAGTTTTCCGAGAAATTCATCCAGATGGTGTTGAAGCGCGAGGGTATCAAATTTGTCACATTCAAAGCCTAGTCCCGGATGTGGCGCCGGTCTGGTAACCGAGCCGTTGTTGCGCATGCCAAAACGCATGATGAGCCATTTCCCTTTTGGCACTTTCCAATTTAGTGAACCATCAGTGCCCAACAGGCTGGTAAGGTCAATCACTGTGTTTTTAGCGATGCCCTGTTTGTTTTTTTGCGACGAACCCATAAAGGGTTCATTTATGAACTGAGTGGTCCCGGGGATTGAAGTATAGGCATTGCGATAGTATATAGCCTTTTCATTTATATTGCTTATGCGGATGGATGTGTCGGGGAGGGGGAATGCCAGTACATATTGATCAACGTAATATGATTGCCATTTTGCTTTTAGCTCGGGGGTAAAGACACCTTCGCCAAACAAGGGGGTGATGGGAGTTGGAACGGGAAGCACAATGGGCGATGGTGAGTTGTCATCAAGAATTGTTGTACTGCTTACCAGGTATTTCATCGATTCTTCGGGTTTCACCCAGGGGCCTCCGCTACCTGTCCATCCGGGGCCAATACCCAACGTTAAGGTTATTCCCAGCCGCTTGCACTCGTCGATGATAAAGGCGAAATTTTTCTGCCATTCATCATTCAAAAAATCTACTTTTCCACGCGGTATCCCCAGGTTTACTTCGAGAAAAAGGACCGATCCTGGGCCAAACCGTGACGGTATTTTTGAGGAGAAACATTTATTGGATTCCTGGCCAAAAGAAGGCCCGGGCCTGCTTTGGTTCACAGATAAAATTGGTATTGGCTATAGTCAACCCGTTGTTGCTGGTGACAAAATCTATATCACCGGTGAAATTGACAGCACCAGTTATCTTTCTGCTCTGGACTTAAAGGGGGAATTGGTATGGAAATCTCCAAACGGAATTGAATTTACCGGCAAGGGTTATGATAATACTGTTCCGGGTTCACGTTCAACTCCAACGGTAATAAGTGATTTAGTATATGTAGCCTCCGGGAATGGCCGTATCGGTTGTTTTGAAGCCGGAACCGGGAAAGAAAGATGGGCGATAAATGTTATAAATGATTTCAAGGGCATTCATAATGATGTCGGCTACTCCGAATCACCCCTTGTTGATGAAAAGAAGCTTTATTTTTACACAGGTGCAAAAGAAATGAACTTTGTTGCACTGGATCGTTTTAGCGGGAACCTGGTATGGTCGTCTAAAGCCTTGGGAGATACGGTTGCTCACTGTTCGGCAATGATGATTAAATTACCCCTGCGGGATATAATTGTCACCTTCTCGGTCAATGCGCTTTTCGGACTGGATGCAACTACAGGTGAGCTGCTCTGGTCGCACAAACAGCATATGCTTAAATATAATCAGCACAATAATACACCTGTTTTTAAAAACGGATATAAGTACTATGTTGCCGGCGATGGCAATGGAGGTGTCAAGCTGGAAGTTTCACCTGAAGGAACCAGCATTAAAGAGGTTTGGAAAAATCCTGAAATGGTAAGTACAATCCAGGGATTTGTAGTAATGAATGACCGCCTGTACTGCCATGGGAAAAATTCATGGTTAAAGAGTTTTGACCTAAAGACGGGCCAGGCAGTTGATTCGTTAAGAGTAAAACTCGGCAACATTATTTCGGCCGATGGCAAGCTGTTCTGTTATTCAGATAATGGAACTGTGAATCTCATCAGTGTTGGGGGAGATAAAATGAAGATCACCGGGACCCTGAAAATAGAAAAGGGAATCAACCAGCATTTTGCTCATCCGACAATACATGACGGTGTGTTGTATCTGAGACATGGGAATGCTCTAATGGCTTATGATATCAGGAAATGACTCTCATTATGTGGTGAGCATAGTGATCACTCCTGCAAGAAATTGAACATGTAGCATATCTGTAAAGAGTTTTTTGTATAGGAATACTGGCAAAAGACAATGTAATATTAGAATTATAATACACTTCAATGAAAATTGGAACAGTCTATGAAAAGAAGACAATTTCTCAAAAGTGCAACCTGTGCGACTGCAGCTATCCCATACCTATTTTCGTTCGGGAGATTTGCAAGGTATGGTGAGAGCTCACCAATAGCCGTTGCATTCTTACCAGATGCAATACAAACTCTGGAGGTGGTCGATGCCGTGCCCAATTTCTCATTCAGAACCAATCCTGTGAAAGTTGCCGCCATGGTTGACGCGGTTATATTGAAGCTGACAGGAAAAAGTTCATTGGGAGCAGCATGGGAAAGTCTGTTCCCTGCAGGAAAGCTGACGGCCTCCACCAAAATAGCGATAAAAATAAACAACTCTTATGGTTTCGATAAATCTGATAAAGGAGACTCAGTTTATATAGAAAAGGGGAAATATTGTCCCTGGGGGTCGAAAGCTGATATTGCCAATGCAATTGTATGCGGACTTACACAGATGCTTGGAGGTACTTTCCCGGTATCCAATATTACTATTTTCGACATATTTGTAACTCATGAGAATACCAAAGCATTTATTGGTTTGCCACTTGATATTGATCCCAAACGGCTTATGAACCAGGGATTTCCTATTGATAACACACTTCCTTATGATGTTAAAGAGCCGGGTGCACCACGGGTAGTTTTATCCGACAGGAATGATCCGTCTGACCTTTCTTTCACTTCAAACGGTAAAACTTTCAGGCTTGTTAAACCTCTTGCCGAAGCAGATTTCTGGATCAATGTCCCTGTGTTAAAGAGCCATTTCTTTTCCGGCATTACATCAAGCCTTAAAAACACTTATGGGTGTGCCGGTAACTGTGTAGACACTCACTTCGGGGGTGCTGTAATTGAAAATTATATCTGTGATTTCTATGCGGGCACAATTGGTCTGCGTCCCTGTATTGTGCAGATCCTTGACGCACTTACATGTCTGTACGATGGCGGCCCCTGTTTCGGACCAGTGACAAAAACAGGGATTATTGCTGCAAGTCTCGATCCAATGGCAATTGAAAACTATTGCCTGGGAATGGTCAGCAAGGCACGTACAGACAACGGGATGCATGCGATTGAAGCCACAACCGGAAACAATGGTGATAACCACGTGCAAGCCCGTTACCTGCGACCTGAGAATCTGTCCAAATACAGATCCCTGGGAAATTTCAGCAGTGATTTACGATGGCCGGCAGAAACGATAAGCCTTGTTAGTCCGAACCAGATGCCTTCGATGGAAATAAGCCAGTCAAGGCTTCTGAATTGCATAAGGGAAGGAAACACCTGGACTCTCGGATTATTAATGGATAAGTCGGGCAGGCAGCACCGGATAGAATCCCGTCTTGTAGACATGAACAACCGTGAGATTCGCTCGTGGCGTACCCTGGCGACTGCAGCACCCAAATATGCCATCTCATGGGACAGGAAAGACAACCGTGGCTTAACCGTTACTCCGGGTGTGTTCAGCTGGCAGGTACGGATTGATGGACGGTCGCATCACCGTATCATAGATGAGAACTGTTAGGAGTGCCGTTTATCGCCTGCCATTATTCCGGGCAGACTAATTACCTATTTGTACAACCCAGTCAGCCACCTGCGGAAACTTTGAAAAAAGGAGATCATCATGCCCCGGGATAATAAAATCGGGATTTGAAACAAGAGTTTTCATCCTTTTCATAGCATCCACGTAAGACTTGGGGTCAATAGAAAGATTTGCAGGAAGCATGTGGTTAATATTATAATAAAACCAGATAGCGTCGTCGGCAATCAGAATTTTGTTTGATTCGGAATCAGGATTTACCAGTACATACTGATTTTCGAAAGTATGCTTTGAGCCAGTAAATACTTTTATCCCGGGTATAATTTCAAGGTTGTCCCCTTTAATAAGTTTTAATCTGTCCTGCAGATTTATTTCAACAAGATTGCGAACATCGTCTTTCTCAAATGCTCTCCTTTGTCCGTCTTGCTGCCACGCTTTACCGACAAAGTAATTATAATCATCTTCCTGCATCCAGAATATAGCTTTTGGAAAGAGAACTATTCCCCC
>Ga0172366_10000493_pt1 | contig 28436 bp, 21 predicted proteins | sample LakKivSesite69cm_FD_114533 | JGI IMG/M metagenome (GOLD analysis project Ga0172366, IMG submission 114533) | Sediment microbial communities from Lake Kivu, Rwanda - Sediment site 69cm | ecosystem: Environmental > Aquatic > Freshwater > Lake > Sediment | place: Rwanda: Western Province, Lake...
CGCCGGGCGGGAACGGAAAATGTCTCCCATATCGTCGGACTGGGCAAAGCCTGCGCACTGGCTGCCGCCCACCTTGGAGAATACAGGGCAGCAATGAAGGATACAAGGGACTACCTGTACAGGCTCCTTTCAGAACAGCTGCCGGAAATAATATGGAATGCGGATCCTGAAAGATGCCTGCCCAATACGCTTCATGTCAGTTTTCCCGGGCTGGATGCAGGACTGCTGATCGCCTCACTGGAAAAGACAGCTGTTTCTGCCGGGGCAGCATGCCATTCGGATAAGCCACAGATATCCCATGTTCTTGCAGCCATGAACATACCTGATGAATATGCTAACGGTTCCCTGAGATTTTCAACAGGACGGACAACTTCTGCAGAAGAGATAGAAAGGGCCGCCGGAGAAATAATTGAAAAAATCCGTGAGATGACGGGCGGGAAAGGTACAGTGATACATAGCCCGGTGGTCAGGCTTACCCGGTACACTCATGGACTGGGTTGTGCCTGCAAATTATCACAGAATGAACTGGAAAAGATCCTTTCTGTGATTAAACCTGCCATGGATAAGAATGTCCTGGCAGACAGCAGCAACTGTGATGATGCTGCCGTCTACATGATCAATAAGACGACCGCACTGATCCAGACCATTGATTTTCTGACACCCATGGTTGATGATCCTGTTGATTTCGGTGCTATTGCCGCCGCCAACGCCTTAAGCGATATTTATGCCATGGGGGGCCGGCCTGTTTTCGCACTCAACGTGGTGGGATTCCCTGTAAGACGGTTGCCAGGCGAAGTAATGAACCAGATCATCACCGGTGCAGCAACCATTACCGGGCAGGCAGGAGTTGAGATCCTGGGCGGCCATAGTATTGAGAATCCCGAACCCTTCTTTGGTATGGTGGTCAGCGGTTTTGCCCACCCGGATCATATCCTTTACAACTCGGGAGCAAGGGAAGGTGATGTGCTGATTCTGACAAAACCTCTCGGTACCGGACTGATAACCACCGCTATCAAAAGAGATTACCCCGGCCAGCCAGGCAGTGAAGAAGCTATAAGGTCAATGAAACAGCTGAACAGGGACGCTGCAGCACTTTTCCCTCTCTTCCCTGCACATGCGTGCACCGATGTGACAGGTTTCGGATTGCTCGGTCACCTGGTGGAAATGGTCACGGCGAGTAATGTTTCAGCCAGAATTTCCGGCAATACCCTGCCCCTCCTCCCCGGCACTGAGGAACTTGTGAATGCGGGCATGATCCCGGGGGGCACCACCAATAATATGAATTATAACGATCAGTATGTACAATGGCCTGAAGGGACACCATACCCGTTAAAAGTAATCATGAACGATGCCCAGACCTCCGGCGGACTGCTCATCTCTCTCCCTGCCAGATATGCCGGGGAAATGACTGAACTGTTACATAAAAACGGATTCCCTAAAAGTGCCATCATCGGTGAAATAATTCCCCGGGATTCTTACCGGGTATATGTGATCTGACATTATCATCATTATACCGGGGTTATATGCAACCATATCCTCTAAAAACAGGTCTATTCCATGTGAAAAATAAACGGGAAGATTTCCCCTTTTTTATCTCCCGGAATCGTACCGGGGCAGTAAAGATCACACCCGTAAAAATATATTTATTTGATTAATAATCACTTATGAACTCTCAAGGAATTATACTTATTTTGTTTTTTAAAAAAAAGTGTTAATTTTACTACTTTGCTGAAAGTTTCGTGCAGCATTATACTGACACCATTAAATATATAACTCATGAGCAAGACAACTTACAAGCTTTTAATTCCAGTATCAGCCTTTACTGTATTTATTTTGGTACTGGCTGGTTGTAAATCGGATAAAAGCAAGTCTTCCAGGGAGGAGTTCGGACTTGATTCCACTGAAATCAGCGCTGACCTGATGAATGACATCAGTAACGCCAAGCAGATTTTTTACTCCCTGCCGTCGCCCCTGGAAACTGCTATGCTTATTAAGACTGCCGGCGCAGAATATAATGAGGATCTGCTTAATCCTGTTGAAAACGTTGATAATTACACGACAAACAGGAGCAGGGCCCTGAATCTGGGTATCTATACCACTGATCTCAGCTTTGCCAGTCTTTTTGACCAGACCCAGACATCCATTAAGTATATGAATGCTGCCAAGAGCATGGCTGACGGATTAGGTATTCTTGATGCTATTGATAACGCAACCATTGAAAAGCTTGAAGAGAACATCAATAACCGGGATATGATCATGGACATCATTTCCGAAACCTTCATGAACTCCAGTTCATTCCTGACCGAGAATGACCGTCCTGCACTTGCCTCTATGGTTCTCGTAGGTGGCTGGGTTGAAGGCTTATATATCGCTACCAACCTGGTCGGTAACCAGCCTATTGAGAATAATAAACTGGTCGAGAGGATCGTTGATCAGAAACTGTCATTTGACATTGTCCTGAAACTTCTGGATGATAACAAGGATAATGAGGATGTTGCCGGCCTGCTCACACAGATCAATGATGTTAAGACAACCTTTGATAAGATCACCATCAAATCTTCCAAGATCGAAGCTGTTCCTGATCCCAGCACCAATGTGACAGTTCTGAAATCTACATCAAAAATCAACATTACTCCTGAAATTTTCCAGGAATTATCGGCAAAAGTTAAGATACTGAGATCGAACTTTATTTCTTAAAATAAATAGCTGTATGAAAAAAGTTTTTCAATTTTCACTGGTACTGGCTATACTGGCATGTGTCCCGGTTTTGCTCAATGCCCAGTGTAAAGGATTTGCCAAAAATATCTGTAAAGTGGAACTGGAACCTTACATTCACGATGGCAATTACCATGCTGCCATCCTGTCGGTTGGTGAAGAAGCAGAGTTATACAAGACATTTTATTCGGATACCGAGTACAGGATAGCTATTTGCGGTTCAGATGCCTTACCAAATATTGAGTTCAGGGTGATTGATGCCGACAGGAATGTCTTATATACCAACAGGAGTAACAATTATTCAAGAATATGGGATTTCCGGCTTGAATCCAGCCAGCAGCTGAAACTGTATATCAAGGTTCCCGCCGCAGAAGGAGGATCGGATGAAATCCAAAGCGGTTGTGTGGCGATCATGTTCGGATTCAAGGAAAAATAAAAGAATACAGGTGATGCCTGCCTTTCAAAAAGCCTATTTTAAGTAGGCTTTTTTTATTTTTAACATTAAAATATATGAAAAAAATATTGGTTGTCTGCCTGGCAGTATGCATCGGCTTATCAGGCTGCGAAGAACTTTTCAATACGGATAATCAGGATACACTGACCACAGATCAGGTGATTGAAGGACTGAAAACAGCCCTAAAGGTAGGCACCGATACAACTGTGACCGCGCTGTCAAAAACTGACGGTTATTACCTGGACAACTTACTGAAAATTCCCCTCCCCGATGAAGCTTCAGTCATCACCGACAATCTTGATAACCAGGTTTTTCAGTTACTCGGACTTACCTCATTCCTTGAGGATAAAGTTGAGGAAGTGATCCTGTCCATCAACCGGTCAGCGGAAGAAGCCGCTAAAGGAGCGGCTCCTATATTTAAAAATGCCATTACCGATCTGTCCATTTCAGATGCCTGGGCTATCCTCAAGGGCCAGAACCCGGCTGCAACAAAAAAAAGTGCGGTGGAATTCGATTCAACAGCGGCTACTGCCTATTTAAAATCAACTACCTACCAGAGCCTGTTGGAACTTTATTCACCGGTCGTTAATCAGGCGCTGGATAAAGATATAGGGCTTGGTTTTTCCGCCAATGATGTCTGGAATACCCTTACCGATACATACAACACAGGTGCTGAAAGCATAGCCGGGCAGCTGGCCGGTCTCGAACCTATGGAGACACAGCTGGATGAATTTGTGATAACCAAAGCACTCGATGGATTGTTTTACCGCATCGGCCTGGTTGAAAAAGATATCAGGAAGGATCCTCTTGCCTGGGCCACCACCACGGTAGGTTCAATTCTGAAAAAAGTATTCGGTTACAAGGGATGAATCAGGTGTCTCCGGCTATCAGTTTTTTCCGCAGGTACCTGCCTGTATAGGATTTTTTTTCCTTTATAATCCCCTCAGGAGTTCCGGTAAAGACCACCTCTCCGCCTTTCTCCCCACCTTCGGGACCAAGGTCAATGATCCAGTCGGCTGACTTGATGACCTCCGGGTTATGTTCAATAACAAGTACAGTATTACCCCTGGCGATCAGTGCATTAAAAGCTTCAAGGAGCGTCCTGATGTCGTGGAAATGTAAGCCGGTCGTCGGTTCATCAAAGATGAAAATCCTGGATCCGGAATTGTTGTCTTTACCCAGGAATGATGCCAGTTTGACCCTCTGGCTTTCTCCACCGCTTAATGTGCTGGACGATTGTCCCAGTTTAATGTAACCGAGACCTACCTCTGCCAGCGGGCTTAGCTTCTCGACTATACGTCTCTCAGTGTTGCCGCTCCCCTCTGAGAAAAACTCCATAGCCTGGCTTACAGTGAACTCCAGGACATCATATATATTTGCATTGTTATACTTCACTTCAAGAATGTCATCCTTGAATCGCCTGCCTTTACAACTGTCACATTCCAGGCTCACATCAGCCATAAACTGCATCTCCACCTTGATGATACCTTCTCCCTGGCATTCTTCACACCTCCCCCCGTCGATATTAAATGAGAAATGGGAGGGTTTATACCCGTTGATTATTGAATACTGCTGGTCAGCAAACAGCTTGCGTATCTCATCAAATGCTTTGACATACGTCACCGGATTTGATCTTGATGATTTGCCGATAGGATTCTGGTCGACAAATTCAACACCGTGAATAAGGTGAAGGTCACCCCTGAGCACATCAAATGCTCCCGATTTCGTTCCAAAGCCATGAAGGATCTTGTTAAGGGCAGGGAAAAGTATATTCTTTACCAGAGATGATTTACCGGAACCGCTAACGCCTGTTATTACAGTCATCACATTAAGCGGTAATTTCACTGTGATGCCTTTCAGATTATTTTCCCGTGCTCCCACAACCTCGATATAATTATTCCATTTCCTCCTGTGTTCAGGTACAGGTACCTTTTCACGGCCGGTAAGATACCCGGCTGTTATACTGTTTTTAACCTTACTGAGTTTTGCGGGATGGCCCTGAAAGATTATTTCTCCACCCATCCTGCCTGCTTTAGGCCCTATATCTATGATCTCGTCTGCCGACCTGATGATTTCCTCATCATGTTCGACTACCAGGACAGTATTACCCAGCTTCTGCAGGTTTTTGAGAACTTTTATCAACAGCCCGGTATCCCTGGGATGCAGTCCGATACTAGGTTCATCAAGGATGTACAACGATCCCACCAGGTTGCTGCCAAGTGAAGTGGCCAGGTTAATCCTCTGGGATTCACCGCCGGAAAGACTTGAGGATAAACGGTTAAGAGTCAGGTAACCCAGCCCGACATGATTGAGATACCGCAAACGGCTGACAATTTCCGTCAGTATCCTCTCCGATATTTTCTGCTCATAATCACTGAGGGTCAGTTTCATGAAAAAATCATACAGCTCGGATACCGGCATTATTACCAGGTCAGGTACTGACAATTTGTTTATCCTTACATAGGATGCTTCTTTCCTTAACCTGGCCCCCCCGCATTCAGGACAGGTGGTTTTACCCCTGTACCTGGATAACATTACCCGGTACTGGATTTTGTACTTTTTTTTCTCGAGGTGCCGGAAAAAAGAATTAAGACCCCGGAAATTACGGTTACCCTTCCAGAGCAGCTGTTTCTGCTCTGCTGTCAGCTGGTAATACGGCTTGTGAACCGGAAAATCAAACCTGCCGGCATTCATAATCAGCCTTTCTTTCCATCTCGACATCGTCTCCCCTTTCCAGCATACAATCGCATCATCATATACGGACAAGCTTTTATCAGGAACAACAAGATCTTCATCAATACCTATCACTTTCCCATAACCCTCACACTCAGGACAGGCACCCAGGGGATTATTGAAGCTGAACAAATGTATGTCAGGTTCAATGAACTTTATCCCATCTGCTTCAAATCTGTTTGAAAAAAGGCTATCGGAAAAGGTATCATGATTGTACACCCTTATGATGCACTCGCCTTTCCCCAGGCTGAAGGCCGTCTGAATGGAATCAGCATAACGTGCCACTGAATCTTCATCCGTCTGGACACCAAAACGGTCGACAACTATGTTGATGCGTTCCATCACAGGCAGTGCCTCCGGAGAATGGATGATGTCTTCTATCCTGATAAGGTTATCTACATGTTCCACACGGGTGACACCCTGCTTCAGCATAAAATTCAACTGTTCCTTCATCTCCCGTCCGGGTGTCAAACTATACGGAGCCATTACCATTATTTTGGTATTTGTTCCTGTCGATTCGATATAACTGACAACATCCGTTACCGAATGTTTCCTGACACGCTTTCCTGATACCGGTGAATAGGTTTTCCCTATCCTGGCATACAACAGTTTCAGATAATCGTATATTTCTGTCGAGGTACCCACCGTGGAGCGTGGATTACGGGTGTTGACCTTTTGCTCGATAGCAATTGCCGGAGGGATGCCATGGATAAAATCAACGTCAGGCTTGTGCATTCTGCCAAGGAATTGCCTGGCATATGAGGAAAGACTCTCAACATACCTGCGCTGTCCTTCTGCATATAAGGTATCAAAAGCGAGGGAAGATTTTCCCGAACCTGATAAACCTGTCAGTACAATCAGCTTGTTCATCGGTATATGGAGCTCACAATTCTTTAAATTGTGCTCCCTGGCACCTTTGATATGTATAGATTTTTTACTATTTTGTGCAACCTCTGGCATAAAAATTGCGTCTATAAATATGAAATTAATCCGGAAAGATTGAATTTCAAAAGTAATATTTTTTATTTAGGAAGAATTTTAGCTTATTTGTATGTTTAATCACTGATTTCAAAACTTAAGGAGGGACGCTTATTGATAAACATCTACCTTTTTTGTTTAAAAGCAGGAGGTAGTTTTGAAATCTCTGAATTATACCGATCAACAGCTTGTAAGGAGTTTTCTAAGAGGAAACCAGGCAAGCATAGAAATCCTTATTAACCGTCATAAGAATAAGGTTTTCACCTATATCAATCTTCTGGTCAAGAACCAGCAGCTCGCAGAAGATATCTTCCAGGACACCTTTATCAAGGTTGTCAGATCACTACACGAAGGCAAATACAAGGATAATGGGAAATTTGTATCCTGGGTAATCCGCATTGCCCATAATCTGATCATTGATCATTTCAGGAAGGAAAAACAGCTGAACACCTGTTCGAATGATAATTACCAGTCGAATATTTTCAATTCAAAGAAGCTGGCAGATGATAATATTGAAGACCTGATCATCAAAGACCAGATCTTAAATGATGTGAGGTCACTGATAGAGCAACTGCCCGAGGACCAGAAACAGGTAATCCTGCTGCGTCATTACGGGGGACTCAGCTTCAAGGAGATTGCTGAACAGACCAATGTAAGCATAAACACTGCCCTGGGTCGTATGCGTTATGCACTGATCAACATCAGAAAGCTGATACAGGAAAAGAATATAAGCCTGACAAAAAACTGATTTATCTCAAAAGGCTGTCTCAAAGGTGTCAAATATGCTTCCTGATGTTTTGGCTCTAAGTCATTCATAATCCTGTACGTCGCACCCGCGGCGTACAGGATTATGAATACCCTCGTTATAAAAATAACATCTGTGAATAATAATATTATTTATTGTACGTTTTTATTTCAGTAGAAAAAGTAAAATAAATTATGCCTATGGTAAAAAACTCTACCCTGTTCTACATTCTTGACGACACTGCAGAGATTAATGAAGGACTATATGACATGGAATACATCGGGGTGACAGGCGAAGAATTCACCGATGTAAGTAATTACCTGGACAGCTGCCACATTGATGTTGATCCGGAAGTTGTCGCCGACCTGGTTAAAAAGCTTTTATTACTTTAGCGGTTCGTCAGAAAATGTAGCAAACAATGAATTATTGACGCCGGCTCATTTATCTGGGCCGGCGTTTTTGTACAGATAGTTCACCAGCGTGCATGCTACCAGTCCGGCTGTTTCGTTCCTCAGTACAGAATCGCCAAGGCTGATTTCCAGGAACTCATGCTGCAGGGCCTGCCGGATCTCTTCGCCGGTAAAGTCTCCTTCCGGTCCGATAAGGATACAGATACCCTGCTTTTTCAACCAGGACGGATCAATGCTCCTCCTGTTCCCCCCGGCGCAGTGGGCAATCATTTTAACAGGCTGGCTGCATGTTTTTATAAATTCAGGCAGCGGCACTTCCCTGTTCAGTTTCGGCAGATATGCCCGCCCGGATTGTTTCATTGCTGAGAGGATGATCTTTTCGGCTCTTGAGGCACGTATGGTTATGCGCTCAGACCGTTCGCAAATGACCGGACTAATCTCCTGCACGCCTATCTCAGTGGCTTTTTCAAGGAACCATTCAAACCGTTCATGATTTTTGACAGGTGCTACAGCCAGGTGAAGGTAATGGTCAGTTTTCCCATAATCGTGCTGCATATCCTTCAGCTCCACCTGGCATTGCCGGGAATCAGCCCGCCTGATAATACCCTCACATAATAGTCCCCTGCCATCAACAATCCTGATCCTGTCACCCTCACGGTACCGGAGAACCGTAACACAATGACGGGATTCTTCCTGTCCAAGGATAATAATATCTTCGTGTATGTCAGGACAATAAAAAACTTCCATTAAAATGGTATTAAACCCCAGAGCAAGCTCTGGACTCTTTTTTCCGCAGCAAGCTGCGGGGAATTTAACCAAACTTCCCGTCCGCCGAAGCGGAACGCGAAGGTGGATTAACTGAATGATGGTAAAATCTTTACCGGCCCCATACGGATCATTGCTGTTCTTCTTCACCCGCTTCTTCCTGCATGAATTGTTTTAAGAAAGCATTCTTTTTATCGGGTGTGGTGACAATAAACACATAGGGCATTTCATCTTTTGCAGTTTTAAGCTGGCGCTGGCTGGTTTTCAGATTATTAATGGTCATGTTAAAGTCCCTGTTACTGGAAAGCATATGCATCACTCCCCTGGTATATCCCAGATAATACCATGTTTTTTCATCCAGTTCAAGGTAAAGGTCAAACAGGTCCCCACTTCTTCTTTTACTTAATTCCATATACCCATTCACTTTTTTATGCACCTGGTTACCGCCAATACTTCCTATGCCTATTTTACCTCTCGATCTGTAGGAACGCGTATTCTGGTTCCAGAACAGGTCGACATCAGACAGGAACAAGGTATGAATAAGAGCTCCGGGGACCTGCTTGTATTCCCCGTATAGTTGAAGCTCCTGTTTCATGCGGTCAGCCTCTTCGGAGCCGAGAATTACAGCCAGCCCTTTATTATAGAATGGATCTGACATATCAACTGCTTCAAGGTTCTGGAGGCTGTCCAAATCTGTACCCATAATTGCCATGGCAGCATCAGAGGCGAAAAAATCCATACTGATCATTACATTCAGGTCCGATTCAGTTTTATCCATCTTATGAACGATGTTACCTACTGATGACAGGCGCGCCTGGCCCAGCCTTATGCCCAGATCCATTTTACCTTCTCCATACTCCTCACAGTTTTTCCTTGGAAGGACCAGGTAATTACCGGGCAGCTCAAGGTTGCTGAGTTTATCTTTTTCTGCAATCCTGTATTCCTCTGTTCCCTTATCATAATACAGATAGCCGCTGGCAGTGACTATGCTGATATCACTCGCCAGCTTTTTCCTGCTGAAGAAAGCAGGATAAATATGCGATGAATCGCGGGTGATGAACAAACCGGAATATATATAATTCATTTCATTATTAAGTGGTTGAGGGGGAACAGGGATCAGGATGCTGTCCGGATTAATCTCTGCTTCGAATTTCAGATAGTTCAGCTCAATTTTGTCGCAGCCATGGACCAGTCTCGCGCCCCCATTGAAAGTCAGGAACGGGTTTCCGGCATACAACGTTACCTCTCCTGTAAATCCATAATACGGGCTCAGCATGAATCTTTTCTCTTCAGGTATAACACCTGTTGCAACTGTCTGGACGGACTTATCCACGTCAATCTTATCGAATTTTATTAACTGTTTATTATCTGTCTCATCAACATAATCATAACTTCCGCTGCCTTTATATTTATATCTGCCTATCACCGAAACGGTCGCATCATAAATGTTATGCAACTTATTGTCACAGTTCACAAGTATCAGTGCAGAATCAAGCTGTCCCATCGTTCCATCAGGTTCAATGACCAGTTTGCCGTTTTCAGGAAAGATAAAAGCATCGGCAACCTTCAGATATTTGACCATAGAAGCGCGGATGACATTCTTCTTATAATCATAAACTGCTGAAGGAGACACAAATTCAAGAGAATCCTGATAGGGATCGGTGGAGATATACCTTGGTCCTGTCAGCCCCTCCTCCAGTTCACTGACCGGCATATAGCGGGGTTGCTTTTTGGCAGAGGGCTGTGAACCCATTATCAGTTCATTCCTGTCCATATTCCACTGGAAAAGATCGAGCTGGCTTGTATATTTATTTTCAGGAAATTGTACGAGAGAAAAATCCTCGTTGGTCTTAAACAGCCCGGACCTTCCCTTGAAATCGACATGTGCATTGACATTATCTGTTATCAGGGTAAAGCCTGTAGTATTGACTGATTTGAGTCTCAGATCTGCAGTATCAGCATCAAATGCAAATGCCTGGTAAGTGAACTTGTCTGAGATGAGTACGGAATTTGTAAGTTCCATAGTGCCTGAGCCCGAGAGACCTGTCGGTTCGAGTGCCAGGTGACCGGAAAACGAAGTGCTGTCATTTAAAATTTTAAAGGGTTTTTCTCCTTCTGCAACATTCATACTGTCAAGGTATGGATACCAGAGTACATCATTACCCTTTGAAGATACTGTCGGATACTGAATACCGGCAACCTGCTGGTTGATCGTAAAGTCACGTGCTTTGCAAAACATCGAATCGGGGTGAAAAGTTATATCATCAGATCTCCCCGTGGATGCCAGGTAATTGAAACGACCGGTACCTTTCAGCCCCTTGTTGCTCATCTCAAACAAATCATAATACTGTCCCTTCCCTGTATAAAGCGGCAAGCCAGCTGCATCGGTTTTACCCTTGAATCCCAGGGATCTGTCATCCTGAACGATGAGTGTCTGTTCCATTTCAGGAAAAATACCGCCGGATATAAAGCGTCCGTCAAGCTTTAATCCCATTGAATTAAAGTTATCAAGGCTGTCAAAGGTAAAAGGATATATCTCGAAGTACAGCTTGTCCCTGTGATAAACACCCTTCTGAATAGATGGATCATCATAGAAGACGAATGAATTTTCCTGGCTGGTAAATACCGGATACCGGGGATAGTCTTTTCTGCCTGATTTATTGTCAGATTTATCAATAAGCAACTCGCCCGTCATGTTCTGAATGATACTTTCGATATCCAGCAGGGTTAACCTGCCGGAAGCATCCATCTGGTCTGACTCCATCTTCAGGTGCAGGGAATCGATATCCTGAAGATCCAGCTTGAATTCATCATAATCGAAGAAGAAATCCTTTCCGAAGAACCTGAATAGTCCTGCACTGATAACTCCGTCAAACTGAAAGCTGCGGTTCTGCTTCATTATAATTGTTGCATCGGTGGGATAAATTGTGACATTCTGGACATTGCTGAGCATAATCCTGGGAATACCTTTGATGGTAAGATCATAGGTTGACAGATCAAGGCTTGCATTTTCAAGAGGTGCGGCAGTTTCAGAAACGAAGTTTATCACATCATAATCAATATAGTTGACACTTGCATATACCCAGTCGTAAAGTTTTTGCCGGAGGGTGACCAGGTCCTCATTGACGTCATATATTAAAAAGCCAAGGACTGCCAGCTGTTTGAGGGTTTGCTGCACCTGGTAATGTTGTGCACGTATATACTTAGCATAATCGACACCCTTGAAACTTATGGAAAAGACTTTTTCTGAAAATCTGCGCAGGATCACCAGCGGGTTTTCCTGGTCAATACCCTGCAGCCTCATATATAATTGCGCATCGAACAGGTTCTCAGACTGAAAGTTCGCCATACCCATAGCTGCAGCTTCCCTCATTTTGAAAAGTATCTTATTTTCATCCAGCTTCCATGACAGTTGCTCGAAATTCATTTCAAGATTGTGGTAATTGTTGTAGTATGGGGACTGTGACTGGAAAAGCTGGTTCCTGTATAGTGATAGTTCGTTCCTTTCCACAAAATAGGTCATCCCTATATCCGGATGCACGATCGAATCTGTTCCGATAGGAATTTTTATAGCCACATCCGGGCTGGTTATCTTCCCTGCTTCCATTCCAAAATAAGTCGAACTGGCCAGCAGCTTCAGACTGTCATTCCTGTAAAAGGATAACCTGGCCTTATTATTCCTCGTACCTGATCCGACCAGCGTGGAACCATACATTGACAGGCCACCCCGGAAATCAATGTTTTTGTACAGTTCTTTAATCTTATAATCGGACTGGTAGGATTCGAATTTCGGGTAATTCATCTGCCCGGGTGTCTTCACAGATTCAGCATGTTCCTCAATCTTGCCGAGCAGCGGATAATCAAAATAATTCTTATTATAGAAATTCACTGAATCGGCAGTAAAATAGGACAGGTTCATATTGATCTCATATCTTCCCAGCTCTGCATGGACAGTTGCTGTATCATATTCAGAGCGTTCCCATGTTACGGTGCCACCCGTTCCCTTCCATATCCCCGACATAGGATTATATATACCTGTTGTACGGTATATATTGAAACTGTCCCTGACCACTTTGCATGTCAGGACATCTGCTTTGAAACGGATGCGAAGTGAATCCTCATAGGTTATAATAAAGCTGCCTTCTTCAGCGATCCAGGCCATTGCGCTTGATCTATGGATATATCTGCCACTGAACAAATCGAATGAAAATTCAAGAAAATTCTCTATCTGGGTCAGTCTTGTATCTGTCTTCCCTGCCAGGTCATAAAAAGCCTTTTTCCAGTTCATATAGCTCACTGTGTCCGGGAATATGGAATCCAGCTTATTCAATGTATTGAGGAACAGCATATAATGAGGCTTGGGCCTGGCATTTTTCCCCAGCATGAAATTGGAGACTGCAATGATATAGGATTTAATTGAATCGGGAATAGCTCCTGAGGCCCATTCATCCGAGTATTCAGTAAGAGCTACCGCCTCATCTTCGGATACGCTCTGTCCCATGAACAAAGCCAGTTCATCCGGATATTTCGTAAAATCGGTGGAGAATCGTCTTAATACCTGGCCATTCAGATCAGAAGCGACCACCAGAAGGATAAATGGAAGAATGAGTCTGGTATTCATGGTAGTCCGGTTTAATTCTTGAACTGTTTTAATCTGTTATCCTCATCTGGTCACAGCTCGGACAATTGCCATAAAATCCTGGGCATTCAGTGAAGCTCCTCCAATGAGGCCGCCGTCAACATCAGGATTAGTAAATAGTTCACGCGCGTTAGAGGGTTTGCAGCTTCCCCCGTACATGATGGTTGTGCCCGCAGCAGCTTCCTGCCCGTATTTTCCTGCTATCTGTTGCCTGATGAATGCATGCATTTCCTGTGCCTGATCAGGTGTGGCATTGACGCCTGTCCCAATAGCCCAGACAGGTTCGTAAGCAATAACGATCTTTCTGAAATCTTCGGGTGACAGGTCGAACAGTGCCTGTTCAAGCTGGGCGGCCACCACCTGTGTATGTATACCTTTCTGTCGCTGTGCCAGCTGCTCCCCGCAACAAAAGACAGGAATAAGATCATGTTTTAATGCAAGCCTGATTTTTTTATTCAGGAGATGGTCATCCTCCCCGAAATAGATCCTGCGTTCAGAATGACCAATAATCACGTAGGTGGCACCGGCAGACCTGATCATTTCTGCAGAAACTTCACCGGTATAGGCTCCTGAGGGCTCAGACGAACAGTTCTGGGCCGACAGCTTAACTACGGTAAGTACCTTGCTGACTTCTGACAGATGGATAAAAGGTGGTGCAACTATCACGATGGTTCCTGTCTGATCAATCCCGGTCATCCGGTTGACCTCTGAGGCCAGTTCAATACCTTCGCGAAGGGTTTTATTCATCTTCCAGTTGCCGGCAACAATCTGTTTTCTCATGGCATGTTATTTAAAATTAAATCAATTGGTATGAACCCCAGGGCAGCGCCTCCGCTGAGCAGCTTCAGCGCTCGCGGAAGCCCTGGACCCTGAATTCCGGAGCAGCGCCTCCGCTGAGTAGCTCCTTGCTTCGCCGAAGCGGCTACGCGAAGGCACAGTCAGCGCTCGCGGAAGCTCCGGGGAATTAAACCATACCTTCCCGTCCGCCGTCCGCCTGTCGCCGAAGCTTTAGCGGAGGCACAAGCGGAACGCGAAGGCGGAATTAAACCGTTAATGTCTGCCTGTATTAGACAGCAAACAATAACCGTATTCGTTTTATGATCTTTTAACATTTAAAAATAGTAAAACTAATGCCTTGTGCGATTAAATTATGTTTATTATCAGTTGTGAGGCATTTATTTATTTCCATACCGTTGGTGCGCAAAAATATAAAATTGATTATCAGAATTATAATATTAACCGCACTACGCGTTAAACTAACAGGAGTGACGGATAATAGTATTTCAAATCCTGATACGTGGATCCAATATCCTGTAGGTAATATCCACCAGTATATTGATTACCACAAAAATTACTGAAATAAAGATCACTGAACCCAGTACCACGGGAAAATCATAGTTATTCAGTGCATTGACGATACAATAGCCCAATCCTTTCCAGCCAAAGATATACTCAACAAATATGACGCCTGCCATGAGTGATGCAAACCAGCCGCTCACTGCGGTTACCAGGGGATTCAGGCTGTTTCTCAGCGCATGTCTTACAAGTATCCTCCTGTTGGGTACACCTTTGGCACGTGCCGTACGCACATAATCATGGGATAATTCATCCAGCAGGGAGTTCCTTGTCAGCTGGAAAACTATTGATAAAGGTCTGATGCCCAGTGTAATAGCGGGAAGGACCAGGTTCTTTAGCTGCAGGTATGTTCCCCGGCCAAGGTCATCCACTTCATAAAGATTTCCCGTCAGGTTAAGGCCGGTGAATCCACCAAGGAGATAAGCAAACAGCCAACCGATGAGGATGGCGGCAAAGAATGAAGGCAGGGACATGCCCAGGACAGAAAAAAACAACAGGCCCCTGTCAAGAATGGTGTTTTTCCACCGCGCAGCGGCCATACCGGCCAGTATTCCTGAAAAGGTCGCGATCAGGATGGCTGTGAGAGCAAGGACCAGGGTGTTTGGAAATGCTTCAGAGAGAGTTTCCGCTACTTCCTTCCTGCTGATAAATGACCTGCCCAGGTACGGATATTTGAGAATGAATGCATACTCACCTGAAAAGTTACAGATCCTGAGGAACGGCTTATATTTCTCATCATCCAGATAGAAGAAATGTTCCCGGTCATCTGTCCTGTAAAGCGAAATAACAGACAGGTCATTCAGATACCTCAGGTATTGAAGTCCTGCAGGCTTGTCGAGCCCCAGGTCTTTTCTGATGATCTCCAGGGTAAGGCTGTCCGTTCGCTGGCCCGTTACCATGCGTGCAGGATCACCGGGCAGCAATTTAAAAAGAGCAAACACCAGCGTCACAACACCCCAGATAACGAAAAATGCATGAATCAGTTTGCGGATCAGGTAGGTACCCAAAACAGGTAATTTTAAGATTCTTTCCCGGGGACGGCTGCCCTGATAACAAGTACCAGGATGATAAAGACGGAAATGAAAAGGAAAACGAGTGTGTGCTCGATCTTTTTCCTCTGGTTCTCCAGTATTTTACCCGGGTAGTTTTTATCGATACCGGTTGGATCAGGGAAATCATTGGCGTGCCATTTGGCAAGGATTGTTCCTTTTTTAATAAGCATCAGCCCCGGATTTGATCTGAGTATGGTTTTTAAAGTGATCTCATCTGTTGTAAGAAAATCAAAAACCGGATTTATTTCGAGGCTTACCTTTTCAATATCAGACCTGAGCGATGAGGTGAGGCAATAGAATGAACAATCCCCCGAATGGCATTTCATTGCTATCTCATTGGCAGCTTTCAGTGCATCGTGATCAGCACTTGCAATATCATGGGAAATCAACAGGAAGGTAAGCTCCTCGTTAAGGAGTATCCTTTCAGTCATATCGTACCCGTCAGCAGCAGTCATGCTGAAATCATGTATCGGGGGTTCATACCCTTTCTTTAAAAGCACATGCCTGCTGTCAACAAAGGTCCATGTAGTATCCTGCCATGGAAAGTTTTCTTCTGTAAATTTTTCCGTTTTGCCATCTTTTTCATAGAAAAGATAGGTCCTGTATTCATCCTGCGGAGCACCTTCGGGGATGATCATGGCCCCGGGGATGTATGTCCCCACCTTGTAGGGGCGGAAATCAAGGATTGGTTCATGCCTGTAATTGTATAATTCAAGCATTGAAAAGAGGAAAGCAAACAGAATTACCAGGGACCATTCGGTAAATTTTCCATAGACAGGCTGCTGCTTTTTTCTGTAACAGAAAATGAAGATCATAGGCGGAAGGAGAATCACATTCTTGATAAAGGTCTGCCAGTTGGTCAGTTTAACAGCATCGCCGAAGCATCCACAGTCTGTGACAGGATTAGTAAGGGCCAGGATAAAGGTCAGGACAGTAAAAAAAACAAGAAACAATAGAGCCAGCCAGGCACCTGTTCTGTGCTTCCATCCGAGCAGCACGGATATTCCGATCAGAAACTCGGCTGCAGGCAGCAACAGGGCGAATGGAAAGGCAAGGGAGTTAAGGAAATGCATGCCAAAGGCTGAAAAGTAATCAAGGAATTTATAAGTTGATCCAAAGGGATCAATCCCCTTCACAAACCCGGAAAAGATAAATACTGATCCAATAATGATACGGGAGATGATATTGATTGTCCTCATGAGACTGTCCTGAAATAATTAAAGGATAAAAGTCATAATGTATTTTTTCACCTGGTCAAATATCTTGTCCGGAGGGAGTACTTTCCTGTCCTTTCCGCTGCAGTTAATGACCTGCACGTCTCCTGCTGAGAGGGCTATTGCATGGTAAACATCATTAACTTTCTTCTGAAATTCAAGGTCTTCCTCGTGAATATCCTGCCGACCGCCCAGGTAATTCCTGTCATTGCCTTCCCTGGCCAGGCTGAGCTTTTCCATGGTAAATTCGAAGGGCACATCCAGAAATATATTCAGATCAGGTTTCGGAATCCGGTTATACTGATATTCCATATAAAGGATCCAGTCCCATAATTTCCTTCGATCGGATTCTTCATCATATTTGGCACACTGAAAAGCTATATTCGAATATACATACCTGTCGGCAACCACCAGAAAACCATCGCTGAGCCATTCTCTGATGCACTCACGTGCATCATACCTGTCTCCCGCATAAATAAGTGCGACAAGATAAGGATTGACAGATTTCAGATCTCCGAGGTCGCCTCTTAAAAACCGGGAAATCAGCTCACCATACACAGGTGAATCAGTCCTGGGAAAGTGTATGTATTTATATTTTACTCCTTTCTGCCCGAGGAATTCAAGTATTTTTTTCAGCTGGGTCGATTTTCCCGAACCATCAATTCCTTCAATAACAATAAAGCCCATTATTTACTTATCAACATTTATTAAATTTGTGGCTAACTGCCTGCAAATGATTCTTAAGAATTCTAAAGATACATTTTTTTCATATAACCGAAGCCTGAACTTCCGCGGCAAATTGATGGATATTACCGGGCCCAGGGTGATGGGTATCCTTAATATTACCCCGGATTCATTTTATGACGGAGGCAGGTACTGTAATAATTCCGGGATCATCGACCATGTCACATTCATGGTTGACTGCGGAGCAGACATTATTGATGTGGGAGGATGTTCCAGCAGGCCGGGGGCAAGAATTCCTGATGCCAGGGAGGAATCAGAAAGAGTGTTTCCTGTACTGAAACTGATAAGGGATAAATACCCGGAACTGCCCCTTTCACTGGATACGTTCAGGGCCAGCCTGGCCAAAACAGCCATTACTGATTTCGGAGTGGATATGATCAATGACATTTCCGGCGGTGAGATGGATCCTGAGATGTTCGGAACAGTTACCGGATATCAGGTGCCTTATGTTATCATGCACATGCGGGGAGTACCGGCAAACATGCAGACACATACAGGTTATGACAATATCCTGAAAGAAATGCTTGATTATTTTGCCCATAAGATTGAAAGGCTGAGGCAAATGGGACTTAATGACATCATCATTGATCCCGGCTTTGGTTTTGCCAAAACACTTGATCAGAATTACTATCTGCTCAAACACCTGTCGTCCTTCAGGATCCTAAATGCACCCGTCATGGTGGGTCTGTCGAGAAAATCCATGATCTATAAATTCCTGGAGATCAATGCCTCAGAAGCTCTGACCGGCACTATAGTACTGAATACCATAGCCCTGACACAGGGTGCTGATATCCTGCGGGTACATGATGTGAAAGAGGCCGTACAGGCAATTGCCCTGGTAAATAAAACTACCGGCAGCCGGGGAAACTGATATAAAAAAGGGAAGCATGGATTTCCAGACTTGTATGGCACGGAGATGAGGCGACAGGCTGTCCGGCAAAGCAGTAAAAAGGATAATCCTGCAATTTGTTATCTTTGCGGTTGGTTGACAGCCTATGGTATTAAATCTGTAAATCAGAATCAGTAAAATCATCAGATGTTACCGTTATTCATAACCATAAGGGTTCTCGATATAATTGACATTTTGCTTGTTGCCTACCTGATGTTCCAGATCTATATGCTGATCAGGGGATCTGTGGCAATGAATATTTTCATAGGCATCCTGATTTTTTACTTCCTGTGGATTATCGTCAAAGCTTTGAACATGCAGCTCCTCGGGAACATACTGGGACAGGTGATCGGTGTGGGGGTTATTGCGTTGATTATTGTCTTCCAGCAGGAGATACGCAGGTTCCTGATATTCATCGGCAACCAGTATTACTATCGCAACCGTCTGTCTCTTGACAAGATATTGCCAGCCACCCTCATAGGACAGCCAAAAGTAAAGATACAGTCCATAGCCAAGGCATGCATGAATATGGCCAAGTCGCGGACAGGCGCCCTGATAGTGTTAACGAGGAAATCTGAGCTCACGGCTTTTACCGAGACTGGTGACCTGCTTAATGCAGAAACATCAAGTCGCCTTATTGAGAGTATATTTAACAAGAACAGCCCCTTGCATGACGGGGCAATGATCATCAGCGGTGATAAGATCGTGGCAGCCAGGTGTGTGCTGCCTATTTCTGAGAATCTGAATCTGCCTCCGAGTATCGGATTAAGGCATAAGGCTGCACTCGGCATGTCAGAGAATACGGATTCGCTGATCATAGTTGTTTCTGAACAGAGCGGAAAGATTGCACTGGCTGATGATGGTAAACTGCAGCTCGACATCGACGCCAAATACCTGATAAATAAGCTCGAGATGGAATTTAACCGGCAGGTTTAGGCAGATTCCTCATGGTACTCCAATCTCTTTGTAATCATCTGGGAAACAGTAACTTATTTTTTATCCTATCTCCAGAAGAACATGTTTGTCCTCAGCAAAGGCTCACCGTTTCTTCCTCCGATCAATATACTTCTCAATTTGTCATCCATCCGGTATATTATTTGATTTTCTTTATGCATTTTTATGAAGTTTTTATTTTAATATTTGGTTTATTTGTCAAATATTTTTTTGAATATTATTCCATTTAAAAAGATCCATTATGTACAAAAATGAGAAATTGACAAAATGGGTAAAGGAATGGGCTGAACTTTGTCAGCCTGATGCTGTTCATTGGTGCGATGGTTCGGATGAGGAAAATCAAAAACTGTTTGATTTGATGGTCAGTGATGGAAAGACATTGAAGCTCAATGAAAACAAACGTCCGGGCAGTTACTATTTTCAGAGCGATCCGAGTGATGTGGCGCGTGTTGAAAACCGTACATTCATCTGTTCCGAAAAACAGGAGGATGCCGGTCCCACGAACAACTGGTACGATCCCCATGAAATGAAAAAGACGCTTCGCCCCCTGTTCAAAGGTTGCATGAAAGGACGTACTTTATATGTCATTCCTTTCAGCATGGGACCTCTTGGTTCAGTAATATCACAGATTGGCATTCAGATTACTGATTCTCCTTATGTCGTCACGAATATGCGTGTCATGACACGTATGGGAAAGGCTGTTCTGGATGTCCTGGGTAATGGCGATTTCATTCCATGTATGCATTCTATCGGTGCTCCCCTCCATCCCGGAGAGACAGATAAGAAATGGCCATGCGCCCCGATCGAAAGCAAATACATTTCACATTTTCCAGAAACTAACGAAATATGGTCGTTCGGTAGTGGCTATGGAGGGAATGCACTCCTCGGCAAGAAGTGCCTGGCTTTGCGGATTGCATCCAATATGGCAAGACAACAGGGTTGGTTAGCTGAACACATGCTGATTATGGGTATTACCAATCCCAGGGGTGTCAAGAAATATTTTGCTGCGGCATTTCCCAGTGCATGCGGTAAGACTAACCTTGCCATGTTAATACCCACTATCCCGGACTGGAAAGTCGAATGTGTCGGTGATGATATCGCCTGGATGAAATTTGGTGCTGATGGACGGTTATATGCCATTAATCCTGAAGCAGGCTTTTTTGGTGTGGCCCCGTATACCTCCATGGCTACAAACCCGAATGCTATGCTATCCTGTAAGGAAAACACCATTTTTACAAATACCGGTTTGACGCCCGATGGAGATATATGGTGGGAAGGAATAGGTTATGATGCTCCTCCCGGGACCATTACCTGGACCAACGAAATACATGATCCCTCTGCCGGTAAACCTATTGCTCACCCGAATGCCCGTTTCACAGCTCCGGCAAGACAGTGCCCTGTAATTGACAGCGACTGGGAAAATCCCTCAGGAGTCCCTATTTCAGCCATACTGTTTGGAGGACGCCGCCCAAACACTGTGCCGCTTGTCTATGAAGCTTTTGATTGGAATCATGGTGTATTTATGGGATCAATCGCAGGTTCCGAAGTTACCGCTGCCGCGATCGGACTTAAAGCCGGTGTTCGCCGGGACCCGTTTGCAATGCTGCCATTCTGTGGTTATCATATGGGAGATTATTTTGGTCACTGGATAAGCACCGGAAAAAACGCACCTGACAAAAACAAACTGCCAAAATTGTTCAATGTGAACTGGTTTCTCAAGGACTCCGACGGGAAATACCTCTGGCCGGGATACGGAGACAATATCCGTGTGCTTAAGTGGATATTCGAACGTCTTGAAGGTGCTGATAGTGCAAGGGAAACAGCAATAGGTTATGTTCCAGAGGAAGGCAGCATCGATCTTACCGGGTTAAAAGAAGCAACCGGAAATATGTCCGAATTACTAAAGGTTGATAAAAACGAATGGATGGCAGAGCTTGAGCTTATAAATACTCATTATGCCCTGTTCGGTGACAAGCTTCCATCCGAACTGAAGAAACAACAGGAAAGACTTACCGATCGTTTAAACAAAGCGTGAATCGTGAGTCGGAAAAAGGCTTTTAGGCTGAAGGCTGTTAGGCTGTTAGGAAAAAAGTGAGTAGTGAGGAAGAAGTTCCAGGTTCCAGGTTCAAAATTGTACTGTGTTTACGGGTTTACGTGTTGACGGGTTAAAAGGGTTAATGCGTTTACGCGTTAATGCGGAAAAGCGGAAAAGAGGATAAGAGTATAAGGGGGGAACAAGAAAAACACTGAATACGGGAACCAGTAACACGCCAACACGCAACACGTCAACAATTCCTCCTGCTCACTACTCACTTTCTTCTTCTTCCGATCAGTTGGGCACTCGTCAGAGACGAGCGCCCTCTGGTTCTCAAGTTCTGCCTTCAGCCTAATAGCCTAACTACCTTCAGCCTAATAACCTATTTCCCTTTTTTAATGGAAGCCTGCGCGGCTGCCAGCCTGGCGATTGGTACACGGTACGGAGAACAGCTGACATAATTCATCCCGACGCTGTGGCAGAATTCGACTGAGCTGGGTTCACCTCCATGCTCGCCGCATATTCCTACTTTCAGGTTTGGCCTTGTGGACCTGCCCCTCTGAGTGCCCATGGCTATCAACTGTCCGACGCCTTCCTGGTCAAGAATCTGGAAAGGATCATTCTTCAGGATCCCCTTTGCCAGATAAACGGGAAGGAATTTGCCGGCGTCATCCCTTGAATACCCAAAGGTCATCTGTGTAAGATCATTGGTACCAAAGGAGAAAAACTCTGCTGACTCGGCTATCTTGTCTGCTATCAATGCTGCCCTTGGAATTTCGATCATGGTACCAACGAGATAGTCTATCTTGTCATTTCTTTCTTCAAACACTTTTTCGGCGACACTACGGATGATATCTTCCTGCATTTTCATCTCTTTCAGTGTACCTGTCAGAGGGATCATTATCTCGGGGACAGCACGTATTCCTTTTTTCTTAAGGTTCAGTGCTGCTTCAATAATTGCTCTTGCCTGCATCTCGGAAATCTCGGGGTATGTATTTCCCAGGCGGCATCCTCTGTGACCGAGCATAGGGTTAAACTCATGCAAATCTTCCACCTTGGAACGTATTTCTTCCACTGAAATTCCCATTTCTTTTGCCATTTCTTTCTGGTTCTCTTCTTCATGAGGTACGAATTCATGCAGTGGGGGGTCAAGGAGCCTCACGGTAACAGGAAGGTCATGCATGGCTTCAAAGATCCCCTCAAAGTCCTGCCTTTGTATGGGAAGCAATTTTTTAAGCGCTTTCCTGCGGCCTGGTTCATCACCGGCAAGTATCATTTCACGCATGGCTATAATCCTGTCACCCTCGAAGAACATATGTTCGGTACGGCACAGGCCTATCCCTTTGGCTCCGAAGTTCCTGGCAGTCTTTGCATCTCTCGGAGTATCAGCATTGGTGCGCACATTCATGGTTGAGTGTTTCTCAGCAAGATTCATCAGATCTCCGAAATCACCGCTCATATCCGGTTCCCGTGTGGTGATTTTTCCTTCATACACCTCCCCTGTTGTACCGTTGAGGGATATCCATCCGCCTTCTTTGATAGTTTTTCCATTGGCAGTCATTGTCCTGGCTTTATAATCCACCTTGATATTTCCTGCTCCTGAGACGCAGCACTTACCCATTCCTCTTGCGACCACGGCGGCATGTGAGGTCATTCCTCCGCGGGCAGTAAGTATTCCTTTGGCGACGTTCATTCCCCTGAGGTCTTCAGGTGATGTTTCAATACGCACCAGGATCACTTCCTTACCTTCCGCTGCCCATGCTTCAGCTTCATCTGCAAAGAACACTATCTGACCGGTTGCGGCTCCGGGTGAAGCCGGCAGGCCTTTAGCAAGCACATGTGCAGATTTGATGGCACGGGGGTCGAATACAGGGTGCAGAAGCTCATCCAGCTTGTTAGGTTCAACACGGAGGAGGGCTGTTTGCTCATTGATCACACCCTGCCTCAACAGGTCCATGGCTATTTTTACCATTGCAGCGCCGGTACGTTTGCCGTTCCTTGTCTGCAATAACCACAGGCGATCTTCCTGGATGGTGAATTCCAGGTCCTGCATATCCTTATAATGGTTCTCCAGTTTCTGTTGTATATCATTAAGCTCCTTATAAATGTCAGGCATTGCTTCTTCAAGGGACGGGTACTTCGCAGCTCTCTCTTTTTCCTGGACATTGGCCAGCTGAGCCCAGCGATACGATCCTTCCTTTGTGATCTGCTGGGGTGTACGTATACCTGCCACAACGTCCTCACCCTGCGCATTGATCAGGTACTCACCATTGAACAGATCTTCACCTGTGGCGGCATCCCTGGTAAAAGCCACACCGGTTCCCGAAGAATTACCCATATTACCAAATACCATAGCCTGCACATTAACAGCAGTACCCCATTCATCGGGTATGTTGTTCAGTTTCCGGTAAAAGATTGCACGGTCATTGTTCCAGCTGTCAAAAACAGCAATAATGGCACCCCATAGCTGTTCCCACGGATCTGTGGGAAAATCCTTGCCGGTCTTGTTTTTTACGGCGACCTTGAATTTTGTCACCAGTTCTTTAAGGTCCTGCATGGTCAGGTCAGTATCGTTTTCTACCCCTTTCTCTTCCTTTACCTGTTCAATAATTTCCTCAAAGGGATCAATATCTTCCTTAGATGCAGGTTTCAATCCCAGGACAACATCACCGTACATCTGCACAAACCTTCTGTACGAGTCCCATGCAAACCGGTCATTCCCGGTTTTAAGAGCCAGTCCTTCCACCACGTTATCATTCAGCCCCAGATTAAGTATGGTGTCCATCATGCCGGGCATGGAGGCCCTGGCACCGGATCTGACAGATACAAGGCAGGGATTGGCTTTGTCACCGAATCTGGTATTCATGATTTTCTCTATGTTCTTTATTCCTTCGGTCACATCGTCCCTGATCAGCCTGATCACTTCATCTTTGCCAAGTGTGTTGTATTCAGTGCATACCTCCGTCGTGATTGTAAAGCCGGGAGGAACGGGTACGCCTATAAGATTCATTTCTGCCAGGTTTGCTCCCTTGCCACCCAGCAGGTTCTTCATCTGGGCATTACCCTCGGCATTTTTATTTCCAAACTTATAAACACGTTTTACTGTTGACATTGTTAAAATTTTTTATTTGTGATTCAGATAATATTGCTTCTTATTTATTGAAAAGAAGACCCTTATTTTTTGAAAGTACAAATGTATTTAAAAAAAACTTATTTAGCATTTTATCAAAATTAATGTAGCACAAACGAGCATAGATTCATTTTTAAAAATATTTATTCATTTCTTTTGCTCCCCCAAAAGAAATGAATCAAAGAAAAGGGGGCCGTAAAAGACAACCTCAGCCTGTTTGTCCGCTCTGTACGCAAAGCCATATAATCGCTCCACCAAACAGGCTGAGGTTCGCACCTTTTACGGTTTGCCATCGCACAAAAAAGTGAGTAGTGAGTAGTGAATAGTGAGTTGGAAAAAGGGTGTCAGATTACAGGTTGATAGTCTGAAGGGGAATAAGCTAACAGGCTGTAGGCTGTTAGGCTGTCAGGAAGAAAGTGAGTAGAAAAAAGGAGTTGAGAAATAAAAGATAAAGACCAAATTAAAAATATAAAAGTAAAGATCTAAAGAAATTAATATTTAAATAGAAGATTAACAAGTATTTAGTGAGAAACTGAAACACTTTTATCTTTATCCTTTTATCTTTAGTCTTTAGGCCAAAGATTGAAGGAAGAATTTCCTAAACCTGGAACCCCGCCCGAACGTACCCTGCCCGTCCGGTCAGGCGGGCGTTCGGTACGGGCGGGCAGGAACATGGAACCTGGAACTTTTTTTAAATTCCTTCTATCCCGACCTTGGATGGAAACGTATGATCGCATCACGCAGGTATTCCCTGTCGAGGTGGGTATATATCTCGGTCGTCAGAATTGACTCATGTCCTAACATTTCCTGTACCGCACGCAGGTCTGCCCCGCCGTCGATAAGATGAGTGGCGAAAGAGTGCCTGAAGGTATGAGGGCTGATATTCTTCTTCAGTCCTGCCATTTGTGCAAAATTCTTTACGAGGGTAAATATCATCACCCGTGTCAGCTTCTTTCCCCTCCGGTTAAGAAACAGGATGTCTTCACTCTCCCTGTCAATATGGGTAATATGATCCCTGTCATGCAGGTACAGGTTTATCTCTTTAATCGCCTGCCTTCCTATGGGAACCAGCCTCTCTTTATCTCCCTTTCCTGTCACCCGTATGAATCCTTCATTGAGATAAAGATTGGATATATTCAGGTTTATCAATTCAGAAACTCTCAACCCGCAACTATATAATGTTTCAATAATCGCTTTATTTCTCTGTCCTTCCGGCTTGCTCAGATCGATGACTGCCAGCAACCGGTCGATCTCTTCCACGCTCAGCACTTCAGGCAGTTTCCTGCCCATTTTGGGTGCTTCTATCAATGCCGCAGGATCGAAGCTGATAATATCTTCAAGCAGAAGATACCTGAAAAATGCCTTTAATCCCGAGATGATCCGCGCCTGCGACCTTGCGCTTAATCCAAGCTCATTGAGAAATACAATAAATCCGGTGAGATGAGTTTTTTGAATTTCACCAGGTTCCGGGGTCTTATCAGCCATCTGCAGATAATCAAAAAGCTTCCTGATATCCCTGATGTAAGCTTCAATGGAATTATCGGATAATGACCGCTCCAGCTTCAGGAATGTTTTGAAGTCAGATATGTACTGTTCCCAGGCCATCACGGGAGACGTTTAATGTTCATCAATTTACGAAAATTTCCCCGGGGATACTTTTTCATATTGTGTTGTACCTGTTTTAAATGTAAATTATTCAATATGAAACATCTGAATATACACCTGCAAGGTGGTTGGAAGGACATGAATTAATTCGGCTATCAGCAACATATTTTAATGACACAACACGTTATTTATAATTAACTTTGCCTGTTGGGAGGCATTATTTAAAAGAGAGATGGCAGGCTTAGTGGTATCTGTAATGTTTCTCTTCAGTTCAGTACTTTTTCATCCGGTTCATGTTTCCGTCTCAACGATTGATATAGTACCTGAAACCGGTGAGATATCTGTCACGATCAAACTGTTTGCCGATGATTTTTCAAGTATTATCAACCAGAAATATAATACAAAGTTGAAACTTCCGGAACAGGTTGATCCCGGGCAGGATATTTATTTTATCAACAGGTACATTGATTCTTCCTTTGTTCTGATGATCAATGGCAAGGAAATTGCGGGTTTACAATATCTCAGGAACCAGATGGATGAAGGTTCCGTCTGGTTGTTTTACCGGCAGGAATCCGGTAAAAGGATTGAATCGGTATCACTCACTAACAGCCTGATGTGTGATATGTACCAGGATCAGACCAATCTTGTTATTATAACCGTGAAGGAGCAGCAGAACGGCTACCGCCTGGACAATTATAACAGGGAACTTACAGTCAGGATTTAATGCCGCTTAAATGTATTTATCAGAATAGCTTAAAAGGTATGAGGTATAAGCTGGTCTTTTTGTTATTCACCCTTTTATTTTTTTGCCGGGCATATGCCACGCATAACCGGGCAGGTGAGATAACACTAACCCAGACCGGAACCCTGACCTATGAGATCGAGATAAAAACCTTCACATACAGCCTCAGTCCGGCAGACCGGAGTGAACTCGAAGTGCAGTGGGGAGATAACACCACATCCATCGCTCCGAGGAAAAAGAAAATGGTATTACCTAACCTGTATTATGAAAATCACTATTATGCGAGCCATACCTACCCGGGTCCCGGCACCTATACCGTCATCGTACAGGATCCTAACAGGAATTACGGGGTACTGAACATCCCCAATTCCGTGAATGTCATATTCTCGATTAAAACTATCATAACCATTAATCCGTCCATCGGGACCAACAGTACACCGGTGTTGCTGAATCCTCCCATTGACAGGGCTGCATACAGACACAGGTTCGTTCACAATCCGGCTGCATATGATCCGGACGGAGACAGTATATCCTATGCATTGACTGTCTGTACAGAAGAAAACGGACAGCCTATTGCGGGTTATGAACTGCCTCCTGCCAGTGATACCTTATATATTGATGGCAGCACCGGTGATCTGGTATGGGATGCTCCTGTTGATACCGGGATTTATAACATAGCCATCAAGATCAATGAATGGAGGAAAGGTGTGATCATCGGAAGCATCAACCGCGACATGCAGATCAATGTGTATAATACGGATAACAATCCTCCCGTCAACATGCCCATGGGTTATTTCTGCATCGAAGCCGGAAAGTTATTTGAATATGATATTACAAGTACCGATCCGGATAGCGATTATGTCAAGCAGATTGCTTCCGGGGGTCCGTTTGTACAGGAAGATAGCCCTGCCACCTTCGATACCCTTTTAACCGGACCCGGCATAAGCATATCACGGTTTTCATGGCAGACAAATTGCAGCCATGTGAGGAACCAGCCATACAGCATTATCATCAAGGCTGAAGACAAGAACCCGGATATCAGCCTGGTTGATATTGACAATTTTTTTATCAAGGTAATCGGGCCTCCGCCTGAAAACCTGATAACAGTACCCTCGAGCAAGACCATCAGGCTATACTGGGACCAGTATACATGTCAGAATATCAAAGGCTACCGTATTTACAGGAAGGAAGGCCACTCTGATTTTTCCCCCGATTCCTGCCAGACCGGCGTACCTTCGCTTACCGGTTACAGGTTCATCGGAGCTGCCGGTAACAA
>Ga0172366_10000494_pt1 | contig 28429 bp, 30 predicted proteins | sample LakKivSesite69cm_FD_114533 | JGI IMG/M metagenome (GOLD analysis project Ga0172366, IMG submission 114533) | Sediment microbial communities from Lake Kivu, Rwanda - Sediment site 69cm | ecosystem: Environmental > Aquatic > Freshwater > Lake > Sediment | place: Rwanda: Western Province, Lake...
GATTACGCTCAATGTTCCACCGTCAAACTGGCTTACCATAGTCATGATGAGAGAGATCAATGAGGTGCTCGTTGAGGTAAAAAAGGATCCGTCTGTACAGCTTTTGGTCTTCGACCATGCAGGGGAAAAGGCATTTTGCGACGGTGTTGACGTGACAGACCACACAGCAGACAAAGTCAACGAAATGATAGAGGTTTTCCACAGGATGTTCCGGCTTATGGCCGAAATGGACGAGACCACGGTGGCGGTGGTGAACGGTAGGTCTCTTGGAGGCGGATGCGAGCTTATGAGTTTCTGTGATATCGTGATTGCATCGGAAAGGTCGAGAATAGGCCAGCCTGAGATCGCTGTAGGTGTATTCCCTCCAGTGGCTGCTGCTTGGTTCCCGAAGATAATCGGACTCAAGAAAACTTACGAACTGCTCCTTACCGGAAAAATAATAAGCGCTAAGGAAGCAGAAGCAATCGGACTCGTCAACGTTGTTCTGCCTGTTGAGAATTTTAAAGAAGGCGTGGACAAATTTCTTGCCGATCTTTTGAATAAGAGCAGGCCTGTTGCTATGTGGACAAGAAGGGCCATCAAGGCAGGACTCAACGTTGACTTCCTTGAAGCCCTCAAGACCTCTGAGATGATTTACCTCCATGGCTTAATGGCAACAGAAGATGCAAAGGAAGGCATTGCAGCCTTTATGGAGAAGAGAAAGGCTGTCTGGAAGGATAAATAAACCATTTTAGATTGCCGATTGCCGATTTGAACCGTTTGAGTTGTAAACTGATTGCTGAAAGCTAAGAGCTTAAAGCTAATTGTAACAAAGGATTATTTTAAGAGTTATGTTATATGCGCCGAAGGAAGAGATTGAGGGCAGGATTGCCCGGCTAAAGACTTTAATGGAAAAGGCCTCCCTTGACGGGGCCTTTTTTCTTTACAAGGTTGACTACTATTACTTCACAGGGACCATGCAGGATGCGTTCCTTTTTGTACCCCTTAAGGGTAAGCCCATATTATTTGTGAGAAGAGAGATAAACAGGGCAAGGAAGGAATCGCCCCTCGAAGAAGTGATTCCGGTGAAGGCGTTTAATGACATAAAGCCCTATATAAATGGGATAAAAAGATGTGGGTTTGAGCTGGATGTGGTCCCCTATAATCTGATGATGAAATTTATGGGCATCCTGGGCAATATTGAGCTTGTTGATGTAAGCCCGCTTATTAAATGCTTAAGAAAGACAAAAACGCCTTTTGAAATTTCCTTGATGGAGAAGGCAGCATCTATTGCGAAGAAGGTTTATAAGAAAATACCGGATGTGCTGAAAGAAGGCATGACGGAGATAGAGCTTGGAGGGCTTCTTGAGTCGTTTGCAAAACCCCTGGGTCACGAAGGTATTTTAAGGGTCAGGTCTTTGAACTATGAGGCGTACTCCTGGCATATTTTGAGTGGAGAGACCGGCAGCATAGTGAGCCAGTCTGATTCCCCTATGGGCGGGCTTGGTTTATCCCCGGCCTTTCCTGTGGGGGCAAGCATGAAAAAGATAAGGAAGGGAGAGCCTATACTGATAGACTATGGTGTGTGTTATCATGGCTATCAGGCGGATCAGACAAGGATGTTTGCCATTGGACATATGCCGGATATATTTGTGAAGGCCTATGAGGTTTGCAGGGATGTGCATTATAAGGTACTTGATAAAGCCCTCACAGGTATGACATGCAGCGCCCTTTTTGAGTATTCTAAGGAACTCGCAAAAAAGGCGGGTTTTAAAGATGCCTACCTTGGTTATGGACCATACCAGGTGAAGTTTTTAGCCCATGGAATAGGGCTTGAACTGAATGAAATACCCTTTATAGCCACTGGCATGGATTACCCAATTGAAGAGGGTATGGTTTTTGCAATTGAGCCGAAGATGGTTTTTCCCAAGATAGGTGCCAGCGGTATAGAGAATACAGTGGTCATAGAGAAAGGGAAATGGAGAGTACTCACAGATATCAATGAAGAAATCGTTATCCTATGAAGATCCTTTTTTCTACAGGTTCTCTGTTTTATTTGCCTATCAAAGATATCTTTTCCATAGCAAAAGAAGCAGGTTTTGAAGGTTGTGATTTACTGATCGATCAGAACTTTAATGATGACCGTTATATAGATACAGTAATAGAATGTCTCGATGTACTGCCTGTTTATTCTATCCATGCACCATTTTTAAAAATAAAGGCATGGGGTAATAATTTATATGCCCTTATGCGAGCGATAGATGTTGCGAAAAGGCTTAAGGTGCAGGTGGTCAATTTTCATCCCCCTTCATGGTATAATATGGAGATAAACTTTTTCAAATGGTTCAAGAAGGTCAAGGACTTTCAAAAGGAATTGGAATGTGAACAAAGTCTCTTTCTTACAATAGAGAATATGCCCCTTATAGGCAAAACACTGATGCTTGCCCCCTATGTTCTGAATAATTTTGAGGACTTAATAGCCTTTGGTATGGAGAGGAATCTATATTTTACCTTTGATACCACACACCTTGGGACCTTCGAGAGCGACCTTGTAGCTGCATTTCTTAAGTTTTTAAAAACAGAAAGGCTGAAGAATGTCCATGTGAGTGACTATGCTCAATTCAAGAGTCACCTTTTTATAGGGAGAGGGGAATTGCCGATTGTGAAACTCTTGAATACAATGAGAAGGTTGGGCTATGATGAAATGGTTACCCTTGAGGTGGGTCCCCATGAGTTACCAAGAACGAGGGAGTGGTTGGTCAGGATACTGAGCTATGAGTTATCTTTCTTAAAATTACAATTGGGGAAGGCATAGATGGCTAAAAAGACGGTATTTGTATGTGAAGTTTGCGGTTATGAAACATATAAATGGATGGGGAAATGTCCGGCATGCAAGGGTTGGGATACGATAAGGGAATTCAAACTAAATAAAGGTGAAACCCGCACCCAGGAAAAACCTGTAATGATAACGGACGAAGAACTTGCCGAGGAGAGGATTGTGCTGGGTATTGAGGAGATGGACAGGGTTCTGGGGGGTGGGTTGACCGCGGGGTCTTCAATACTCCTTGGAGGAGACCCTGGTATCGGCAAGACAACACTCTGTTTTGAAATAGTTTCAAGGGTGGTTGAACTTGGTTTTGAGGTGCTCTATGTATCGGGTGAAGAATCCCTGAGACAGCTCTCTTCGAGAAAGAAAAGGTTAATGTTAAAAGGTCAGTTCCCGATACTTACTACAAATAACCTTGATGATATCCTTCAAGCCGTCATGGAAAAAACGTATAAACTGGTAGTAGTAGATTCAATCCAGTCTGTTTACAATTCAAAACTGCCGATGCTCCCGGGGAGCATGAGCCAGATAAAGGATGTCTCTTCGAGATTGATAAGGGAAATGAAGAATGTGGAAACGACCCATATCTTTATAGGCCATGTCACGAAAGAAGGTGCAATTGCAGGACCCAAAATCCTTGAGCATATGGTGGATACAGTACTCTATTTTGAAGGCGATAAGATGCTGCCATACAGGATGCTCAGGGCTATAAAAAATAGATTCGGGCCTGTGGATGAGGTAGGGATATTTCAAATGAAAAGAGAGGGGCTCGTCAGCGTGGAAAACCCCTCACAATTCTTTGTTTCTGAGAGGGGGGATATTGGTTCAGGTAGCACGTTATTTCCTTACATTACAGGTTCAAGGCCTATAGTGCTGGAGGTCCAGGCCATCACACCAAAGACAAGCTTTTCAATCCCCAAGAGGTTGTCCCTTGGTTATGACATGAACAGGCTATTTATCCTGATAGCTGTTCTTGAAAAGGTATTGGGCAAGCCGTTTTATGATAGGGACGTATACGTAAACGTAACAGGCGGTATGAGGGTAAACGAAACTGCTGTAGACCTTTCTGTTGCTGCCTCTATACTTTCATGCTACAGAGATATAAATATCGGTAAAGATACAGCGTTATTCGGTGAGGTAGGGTTAACCGGTGAGATAAGGAGGGTCGTGAATATGGATATGAGGTTAAAAGAATGTGAAAGGCTGGGTATAAAGAGGGTATTCTGTCCAAGGGGGGTAGAAGGGGTCAAGGGCATAGAAATCATCCCCTTGAAAAATGTAAAGGAGCTGTACGAACATATTACTTGAAGCCCTCAGCCATCAGCAATTAGCAGTCAGCTAAAAGCTCAAAGCTAATAACTGATTGCTGGCCCGTTACGGCATTGAAAATTTTTTATCCCTTGGCCTTATCGTAAGGACAGGACAGGGGGATTTTCTTACAACCTTTTCAGCAACACTTCCTATAAGGATATGTTCAATACCGCTCCTGCCGTGTGTTCCCATCACCACAAGGTCAATATCTTCCTCTTTTATATAATCTATTATCTCGACGAACGTAACACCTGTTTTGACAATCTTTTTTAGAGGCATATCTATATCTTTCGTTACCTTCTCAAAATCCTTTTCTACCTCTTTTTCTATGTTTTTCTCAATTGCTACAAGATTTTCAGGGGTAAGAAAGGATTCATAGGGGGTGAAATAGTTTAAGTTTGGTATTATGTGTATTAAATGAAGCTCAGCATTAAATTTCTTTGTGATGTTTACTGCATATTTGACGATTTCGTCTGTAAACTCTGAAAAGTCAATGGGGCACACTATTTTTTTAAACATAGTCTTACCTCCTTGTTGGTAATATTGGTTTTTATATATGTTATTTTTTATTTAGTCAAATGTTTTTAAAGTTTTAAGGAAAATCGGGTCGAAAAGTCAATTTTTTGGAGGTTTTTCTTCAAAATGATGGGAAAATAGTGGAAAACATTAAAAACCTGCTTGACAAAAATATCAAGGAATTGCTATATTTAAACTATAGATAGTTGAAAAGAAGGAAAAAAGGGAACATCGATAAATATAAGTAAAAATAGTTTAATAAGGTGCCCTTCTATCAATGGATAGGGGCATTTTTTTGCGTTCTGGAGCAAGGAATGGCTATTAAAAATAACATTGAAATAAAGCATCTTATAGATATCGGTCTGGAAAAAGGCTACCTCACGCCTGATGAGATAAACGATTTCCTTCCCCAGAACATATTTTCCCCAGAGGAGATAGAGGATTTCTTTGATTTTCTTTCAGAGTCCAACATCGATATAGTTGAGACCATGAAGGAAAAGATTGAAACAGCTGAAGAGGAACCCCATGAATGGGGAGAAATAGAAAAGTTCCCATCAGAACGGACAGATAACATAATATGGGCATATTTAAAGGATATCGGCAGGGTATCTCTTTTAACATCAGAAGAGGAATATCTGATTGCTAAGAGGATAGAAGAAGGCGAGAGGAAGATAAGAAATTTATTATTCGACCTGCCCCAGGCTGTTCGTGAACTTCAGGAAATGGCATTGCAGTTGAAGAAGGATAACATCAATATTATTGATGTGATTAAGAACATTGATGAAATGAACTACACAAAAAAGGATGAGGAGAAATACAAAAAGAGGGCAATTTCCTTCATAAATAATGTGAAAAATATTTTTGAGAAAAGAAAGGCGATACAGAAGAAACTAACTGCTGCAGGAAGAAAAGGGAACAAACAGTATGAAAAAAAGCTGAAAAATATTGAACAAAAGATGGAAGAAACACTGATTGACCTCAAACTGAACAAGAAAATCCTGGAAGAGATAATAAGAAAGATAGGGAAACAGTTACGTTTTCTTGACGAGAAGGAGATAAAAAGGGTTAAGAAAAGATTGATGGAGATAGGCGAGATAGAGAACGGGCTGAAGGCAGTGAAGAACAGGCTTATCCAGGCAAACCTGAGGCTTGTTATTAATATCGCAAAGAAATACCTCAACAGGGGCCTCTCCTTCCTTGACCTTATTCAGGAAGGGAACATGGGGCTCATGAAGGCCGCGGAGAAGTATGATTACCAGAAGGGGTATAAGTTTTCAACCTACTCAACCTGGTGGATCAGACAGGCAATCACAAGGGCAATTGCGGATTACGCAAGGACAATCAGGGTGCCTGTTCATGTACTCGAAACCATGAATAAGATTACAAAGGTTACTATATCCCTGTTCCAGGATCTGGGCAGGGAGCCTAACCTCGAAGAGATATCATTGAAGGCCGGACTTCCCCTTGAGAAGGTAAGAAAGATTATGAAGGTATCGAACGAGCCCATATCCATAGAAACCCCTATCGGTGACGATGAATCAAAACTCGGTGATTTTATTGCAGACCCCAAGTCTCCCTCACCTTTTATGGAGCTTGTAGGCATTTCGTTGAAAGAAGAGATAGATAAGGTTTTATCAACCCTTACCCCGAGGGAGGAAAAGGTCATCAGGATGAGACTCGGCATAGGGGAAAAGACGGATTACACCTTAGAGGAGGTCGGGGAGGTATTCGGCTTAACCCGTGAGCGCATCAGGCAGATAGAGGCAAAGGCACTTAGAAAATTGAAACACCCCTCAAGAAGAAAAAGACTGGAAAGCTTTCTGGAGTAAAAGCAGCTATCAGCCATTAGCCATCAGAAATTAGCCATCAGTGTAACGTGTGCGGTACATTTTCATAGCAGCGGGCGTGGAGCAGAGAGCTGTTGTGACCCTACACACCATTTCCCTTGCGCTCCGCTCCGTGCGCTTTCATCCCGCCTATGGCGGGATTTACCCACTAAATGACCCGCCCTCGCTCAAGTCGCAAACTCGTCCCGCTGTAGCGGGACTCAGACATGCGACTCGCCCTTTAGGGACTCTCGGACGTGCCAAAGTGGGGGCCCAAACCGTACTCGATGTCGCGCTTCAGGAAAGGTGTTTCAGGTCATCCTTAAAATTCTATGAGCATTATTTTGTTAGCAAGTCGAAAATGCTTTTAAGGTCATTCAGCGATATAGGTATAGAATGTTTTTTCATATGTTTTCTCTGTGTAATAATACATAATTAAAGTTATATTTTAAATTTGTATTGACATAGTAGCAAAGCTGCGAGGAATTCTTTATCGGTTTCTCTTGCATATGCGTTAGATAGCCCGCAGAAAGGACAGAACTCTATTTCTGGCACTGTTCCTTTTTCTGTATGCTTGACTATTCCAATGCTTGCGATTCCTTCACAATGGATGCATTCGTACTGTCTACTATAATCAATATTATCTATCTTTCTTTGGCTCATTGTCCTGCTATACCCATCTTCCTGGAGTCGCCAATAATTTTTAATTTATACTGTGTTAGACGATGGGGCGATTTCATTTATTTACCTTTTGCATTATTATGAGATACTTAAAACCCCTTAAATAGAAATTATATCTTTTTGCTCTCTCGTGCCAGATTGGTGTATTTGATGTTTGGTTATGTCTTGTTACACAGATAATATCAACAGGTTTAAAGTAGTTTCCAAGAATAGAATATAGTTTAAACCCTGTTGGTAAAAATTTTTTCTTCTTTGCTTGATCTCCAATAAGCCAAGCGATATGTTTTCCAGGTTTCAAAACCCGGTACAGTTCTTTTGCAACCTTCCCTAGTTCTTCAAAAAACGTCGGGTCTTCACAAGATATGTTGCCAATGTTATCAGGGTGATCATTATATTTTATGTTGTCCGAATAAGGGGAATCAATAAAAATAAAATCTGCCTTTTCGTTCTCTAATGGTAATTTTCTTGCGTCTGCTTGTTTTATGTCATCTCTATAAGGGACTATATCAAAGCCCATAACATTTCTATTTTCTTCTTTACAAACATCTATCGTTGTTCCACTTCCACACATTGGATCAACAACTAAATCGCCTTCTTTCGTATATCTCTGAATAAGATTCCAGACAACAAATGCAGGCGTTACTCCAGAATATTTATTGTCACCATGTGGTCTATCTCCATAGTTTTGGGTTGGAAAATCCCATAAACTAATCTCTTGAATAATTTTTGATTCTCTCTTTAATTAAATCCCAATCAACTCCCCCCTCTGAAAGTGGTTGGAAAAAACTTCGATAATTATCTTTCAGCCATTCATAATAGTCGTCTTCCGTGTATTTACAAAAGGTCTCTACGATCGCCTCTTTGGAAATATCTTCAGGTACTTCTACCTCCCTTAATTCTTCATCTAAAAATTCTTTTACAACTTGTCTGTTTAACATTTTCTAATCCTCCAACGGATCAAATATTAATTTATCGTTTTCAACTGAATATGTATAACAATTAATGGAATATAAGCCTTTTGTATCTTCAATACGCTTTTTTAATTCATTTTTAGCTTCAATTTGATGGTCGAAATCTCTACCTATTAAAACTCCTTTTATCATTCTATGCTTAGCTCCTGGTATTAAACGAGCAGTCCATTCTATATATCTAATTAACTGATCAACAAAAAAGGGATCAATGATTCCCTTTTTAAGTTCAAACACAGTTGCATTTACTGTTAACCACATATCTAATACTTTCTTCTTGTACAAACAAACTATGTCAATTGCACCACCAGCAATATATGTGCTAACTTGGTTAAGGATATTGTAATCATAGTTTTGATTCAATCCTTTTTCAAAACCAGCAAGATTATGAATTATTTTAGGATTTCTCAATAAATAAGCTTCTAAATATGCCTCCATTCTAAACTCTTTTATTCTATCACCCTTAAATTGTAGTATATCCACTCTTTCTTCGTGAAAGCTATGACCTTTATATTCTCTCGTATATTCTCCACTTTTCGGATTTTCTTGCAATAGTGCTTGCAATAACAATATTCCTTCTTCGTCCAAAAGACTTATAGCTGCTTTGTCGATTAAAGCAGAACTATCTATCACTGTTTTTATTTTCCCCTCTTCTTTCAAATCCCAAAATATTTCAATTGGAATAGGATTTAGACAAATATGTTCCTTCAAATATTCAATTTTTATTCTATAAGGATATTTATCCTTATCAGGATGTTGGTTGTCTTCTACCCATACAATTTCATCGTTGTAAAATAATTCACTCGTTACTTCAAATGGACCGTGAATGAAACCAGATGTCCTTAAGCCAACTTTATGCGCCGTATAATAAAAAACGATATCTCTTTTCCAAATATTAGCTAACTGATTCAAGTTCCTCTCGCTTACTCCAAACAGACCATACTCTTCACTAATTGAAAAATATTTAGGAGAATTTAATAGGTGAAATTTACGCTGCATTTTTATATCCTCCTTGTGGAAGTATTTTTAAAGGGATCTCTCTTTCATGTTTCAGTAATGCTCGAAGCAAGGTTTGCTCAACTTGTTTCCGTGTTGGCATAGCAAACTGTTCAAGCATTTTACTTTCGTAACTCATTGTTACACCCTATTCATACCTTTAAAACTCACTCTGATTTGGTTTTGTTATATTCTCAGCTTCTTGGGTTCTGCGGGGAATTTATCGTGTATCCTGCATCGTGCATCGTGGATTTTTACTGATTCTTAACTCCCGACTCCTTACTCCTAACTCCTTACTCCTCTCTGCCAACATCTGATTCACATTCTCCCTTATCCTCTCCATCTTTTGAGGTGAGAAGGGTTTTACTTCTGCCAAATGCGGGTTCAATGTATTTTTTGGTTTAAACTCCTGGACATAAAATCTCTTTGCATTCTTCACATATTCAACGGCTTCGTACACATCATCTTCCCTGTGGAGGAAGGGCACAACGGTCATCCTGAATTCATAATCTACATTCCCTTCCATGATGAACTGTATACTCTCTTCGATTTTCTTTTTCTCCACTGCAACCCCGCACCATCTACTGTACCTGTCTATGGGGCCCTTTATATCCATGGCTATGTAGTCTATAAGCCCGTCGTTCACGAGCCCCTTGAGTACAGAGGGTGACGAGCCATTTGTATCGAGCTTAATACGTATGCCTTCTTTTTTTATCTGTCCTATCGTATGAAAAAGGCTTCCATGGATGGTTGGCTCCCCTCCGGTGATTACAACCCTTTCCACCCATGTTTTAAATTTCCTCAATGTGCTGATTATATATTCGAAGGGTATATCTTCCATCTTGTCATGGTTGAGCACAAGACTACTGTTGTGGCAGTAAGGACACCTGAAGTTACAGCCCCCGGAGAACATCACTGACGCAAGCTGTCCTTTCCAGTCAATAAAACTTGTTTCTATAAAACCTTTTATGGGGAGGTTATCTTCCATTTACAATATTTAAGACCTCTTCCATCTTGGGGACGTTACCCCTCCATTCCCCGAGCCAGTTTTCCGTTTCATCTTCCACAAGCACAGTGGGGAGCGCCATTACATGATAAAATGTTGCCTCTGCCAGCCCTTCTGCTGTCTCAACATTGTAATCCACTACGCCTATTTCCTTTTCCTGCAGATTGTCCTTCAGTTTCTTTGCCATCGGGCACATCGGGCAATCATCCTTGTAAAAAATCTTTACTATACCCATGTATTTAACCTCCCTTTTTTTAGCATGGAGCAGAGGGCATAGAGCTTAAAACTCTTAGCTCATGGCTCTTAGCTCATTGCTTTCACTGGTTCACTGCCGCTATATTCTCTGAAAAGAACTCTGTGTTTCTATGTCTGTCCTTTAACTCGCCGAGCTTGCCTTTGTTCCAGCTTGAAACCTTGGTAAAGTACCCTGTGATCCTTGTAATACCATCAACATCCATGGAGCCGCAGTATGAACATGTGTCTGATAGCCCTCTTCCTGTTCTGTGACACTTGTTACATGTGGTAAATTCTGGAGAGAAGGCAATCTGGTCATTGGTGGTAAACCTGAAGGTTTTGATTACAAAATCGGATATGGCCTCTTTGGACGGTTGGGATTCTCCCATCCAGACATGAGAAATTGATCCCGCCTCTATCAATGGATGGAATATACCCTCATTCGTAACCCTTTCGATCGGGTTCATAGGCTGCTTCACATTCATGTGGGTTGAATTGGTATAGTATACCTCCCCTGATGCAATATCGCCCTTCACAACCTTTCCTGATAAGGGCGAGAAGTATCTTAAATCAAGCCTTGCAAACCTATAGCTTGTACTCTCTGCGGGGGTTTGTTCGAGGAGTATCCTGATCCCCTCCTGCCTTTTCATCTTCTCAGCAAGGAGGTTCATATGGGCAATTACTTTAAGGCCGAACTTTAAGGCCTTTTTCGACTCATGCATTTCTTCGCCAGTATGTACCTGGACCATCTCATTAAGTCCAACCATACCTATGAGATGGGAGGCAAGGTTGAATCTTAGGTATGGCATCCCATCCCTGTTCATGGTAAGGAGGGCAAGGGGCCCATCTTCGCCCAGGGAGAGGAGCCTTTCAAGGAAATTCCTCTTCTCTTTATGAGCCTTTACTGCAAGGACAAAGCTTTCAGTTATTTTGTTAAAAAGCTTGGTGTCGTCGTTTTTAGCGAGATAGGCAATCCTTGGAAGGTTTAAAGAGACATTCTGGAGTGCACAATACCTCATCCTCCAGGGTTCTTTTGCATCCTGCAAATCGTGTTCGTCGAGTTTAAAACTCAACCTGCAACATTCGGATATTTTTGCTGTGTCGCCCCTGTCGAACACAAAGTATGTATTTCCTTTATCTGCCGCCACATCAGAGATGTGATTGAGAAAATCCATATGTCCGGTGGTGTTGAAGAATTTCTCGGTGATGTGAACTATTGGTTTTGGGAAGAAGAAGGGTCTCCCTGCACCATCCCCCTCTTTAAAGATTTCAAACAACTTCCAGGCAAATCTCTGGGCTTCCTTTTCGTATTCACCATACGTTTTGCCTGTGAACTTTCCGCCAGGCCCAATTGCGGGCACGTTCACAAAGTGTTTCGGGATTTCCCAGTAGATGTTGATATCCGTGAATATGGCCTGTCCGCCCCTTGCAACTGCCTGTTGTGAAAATTCAAATATGAGCATCTGTGCAAGTTGTTTTACATCATTATCGCTCATTCCTTCTATGTAAGGGGCGAAGAATATATTTATTGCATCCCATCCTATGGCACCTGCAAAATTGCTCTGTAAAGCGGCAGCAAATTTTACGAGATGAGCAAGCAGAACCTCGGGTTGTTTTGCGGGTTTTGCCATGGAGAGGGAGTGTGGTAAATCAAGGCCGAACCTTTTGATATATTCAAGGGATTGCCCGCTGCAGTATGGCCTGTCTATAAAACCGAGGTCGTGGAGGTGGATATCTCCATTCATGTGGGCATCTGCCACATCCTGAGAAAATACAGTGAGTAGTGCATATTCCTTTTTTATCCTCTCTGCGAGGGTAAGATTGGTTGCCTCAGGACCATGGGGAACATTGGCATTTTCTTTGTTTGGATGGAGGATAAGGTTGTCCACGTCATATATAGGCATACCAAGCCTTGTGTGCATCTTTCTTGCATTCTCCAAGCCTTTTTCGATGAGTTTTGCGTTTACAAGCTCTCTGATAAGAGGGGCGGTTACAATTTTGATGCCTGATGCCCTTATCAACCGCTCGGCTTCTTGGCTTATTTCGTTTGCTGTATCACGGTCAATGAGTGTTTCTCTTATCAGGGCATCTACTATCTTGGACCTATCCCAATCTGATATCGTCTCTTCAGAAGTTCTTACGAAAAGATTTAAATCAGTTGTTTCCATCAATCCCCCCTTTTAAAGAGTAATGGGTTATAAGTGAGCAGCTTAATGTTAATGTTAAAAAAGAAAAACAATACACCAAATAAGAATCCATAACCACTCATTAACCCCCATATATAGTATATTTACTAGATACATATACTATATTTAGTGTTTTAATATGTCAAGAGGAATTTTAAAATGGGAAAATATATTTTCTAACTACTTAAAGATTAAGTAGTTAGAAGACGGAATGTTTTTAATAATGTACAAAATTCAAAATTTAGGGGTCAGGATAGATTCTAAGGGTTTTATTATTATTTCTATATAGTTACATTACTTATTGTAAATTTTTCTGATAGTTTGTTTTATAGTTGAAGAGAATAGGCCGCTACCTACCATGAAAAGAAGTATGCCAAGGATCAATGAACCGGCGGAGACCTCACCCGTTTGTAGATATGCATCCCTGATAAATAGTATGCCAAGGAAAAACATTACTATTGAAAGGGTGAGGAAAACTCCAAACAAAAACCATAATGATATTCTGCTTTCGCCCTTCATCTAAGGTTTCTGTGCTCTTAGTGCCTGTGCCGTATCTTCTGGGGTGGTAGCAACCACATAAAATTGGTCTTCCCTTTTGTATTTAGAAGATCTGAAATCCCTCGGAAGTATCTCTATATGCCAGTGAAAATACTCGCTTACTGGTAAATCTTCAGCGTGAGAACCTACTCTCGGTGTGTTGGGAGATGTATGGATAGTAAACGTGTATGCGTTTGCTAACATTTCAATTCTTTTCATGAGGTCTAACATCATGTGGATTAATTCGTACTTTATACCCTCATCTCGAAGGTCCTCAAAACTTTCTTCATGAAACCTCGGTAAGATCCAGACCTCGAAAGGGAACCTCGATGCAAAGGGGCATATGGCCAAAAAGTTAGGGCTTACGCTCACTATTCTTATATTCTGCTTTATCTCTTGGCTTAGTATATCACAGAAGAGACATCTTTCCTTCTGCATATAGTGTCTTTTTGAATTTGCAAGTTCCAATTCAAGCCTATGTGGCATGATAGAGGTTGCAAGCACATGGGAATGGGGATGAAAGATGTATGAGCCCGCAAGCTCTCCATGATTCTTAAATATCTGAATATATTTGAACCTCATGTCCCTTTTTAAATCGAGAATCCTTTCCTTGTAGACTTCCAGCAAGAGCGACAATTCTTTATCGGTAAAGTTTGATAATGTTTTTGTATGGGATCTATTTTCAACAATAATTTCATGGGCACCTAAATTACCCATCTTGTCGTAGAGACCATCCGCCCTTTTGTTTTCGTCAACCTCTACCATAAAGATTGGATTTGATGCGGGGAAACAGCGGGTAAGCCATGTGCCGTCTGTATCCTTTATCTCTCTGATTGCCTTTGGTGTTAGATATTCATTACCGGGACAAAAAGGGCAGCTGCCTGCAACATTGCTTTTGGTGCTGGTATAGCCAACGACTACCCAGTTACCTGAAACAGGGTCTTTTCTCAATTCAGCCATTTTTCTAATAATAGACCATAACATTAGTTTTGTCAAACTACCTCTGCTTAAGGGTTCTCTGCACCTATTCCCCTTGCAAATCCCCTGGTATATTATTAAAATAAGGCTCATGGATGAGCTACTTGAATTTTCTATAAATTGTGCACTTGAATCTGGAAGGATTCAAAGCAGGTATTTTCATAAAAGATTCGGGATACATCACAAAGGGGAAATAAATCTGGTGACTGATGTGGACATTGCCTGTCAGGAAAAGATTATAGAACTTATAAAAAAGGACTTCCCGGATGATGATGTGATTAGCGAAGAGAAGGCAAACCTTTACGAAGGTGAGAGGAACAGGTGGATTATAGATCCCCTTGACGGTACTACAAACTATGCACATGGTTATCCCTTTTTTTGCACTTCAATTGCCTATGAGGAAAAAGGTGAAATCACTCGTGGTGTGGTCTATAACCCAATCTTTAAGGAGTTATTCTTTGGTAAAAAGGGAGAGGGGGCATATCTGAACAATGAAAGGATTATAGTCTCCAGTATAAAAAATATCAAGGAGGCATTGCTCACTACAGGTTTTCCCTATGACCTCCTTACAAGTAAAAGGAATAATATTGATAACTTTATAAAATTTCTTTTTAAGGCCCAGGCAATAAGAAGGGATGGCTCTGCTGCCCTGAATTTATGTTATGTTGCATGCGGGAGGTTCGATGGTTTCTGGGAACTCAAGCTCAATCCATGGGATATGGCGGCGGGTTGTCTTATGGTGACTGAAGCAAAAGGAGTTGTTACAACCTTTAAAGGGGAAAGGTTCAACATATACAATGATGAGATAATTGCTTCCAATAGCCTTATACATGATGCGATGCTGAAAGTATTGCAGGAAGAAAATCCAGGGGATAGGGGATTGACCCCTGACCTCTGATATTTTGAGGGGGATACATGAAAGAGTATTCAATGGAGGACATAAAGAGTATCATAAGACCGACACTTGGAGAAGAGGTTCCACTGGTGCTCTTCAGGATTTTAAGAATAATAGGGATAAGAAACATCCTGGGTGAAAGCGCAGGGGCGACACTCTATATGATGGGAAAACATGTAGGGAATATGCTCGGCGCAAAGGACATTTCGGAATTCAGGGAGAGGGTAAAAGAGCTTAAGGTAGGGATAACAGAGGTGGAGATTGTTGATGAAGACCATGTTGTAGTAAAGCTTTTTGAATGCATTACCTGTGCAGGTTTTCCTAATACAGGTGAGATGTTCTGTGATATGGAAAGTGGTATCATTGCAGGACTTCTGGAAAAGGTTTATGGGAAAAGGGCTAAATCAACCCAGACAAAGAGTTGGTCTGCCGGGTATAATTATTGTGAATTCGACGTGCTTATTTACTGATTTATGGATGAAAAAAGGTTATTAGAAAAAAGACAGAAAGAGCTTGAGATAGAACTTGAGGAGACAAGAAGCCTCTCCCGGACAAGAGATACCCTCCTTATGGCAAACATAAAGGAGCTGAACGATGTATACGATGTTTTAAGAGAAAAGCTGAAGGAGCTCAAGAGGAGAGACGAAAGGATCAAGAGTTTTGAAGAAGAGCTTATAAGGGCAAATAAACTCTCTGCCCTTGGTGAGCTTGCGGGGTCTATTGCCCATGAGATAAAAAATCCTCTCATTGCAATACAGGGTTTTGCAAAAAGGATAGAGAAGACAAATGAGCCGGATAAGATAGAGGAGTATGCAGGTGTGATAGATAAAGAAGCTGGAAGGCTATCGAATGTGCTGATGAAGCTTTTAGAGTTTTCAAGGATGGATGAACCAAACAAAGAATATGTTGATGTAAATGAGATAGTGGATGATACCGTACTGTTTATGGAGCATCACCTTACAAGGTTTAAGAATGTTGAGCTTGTGGTGGAAAGGAAGAAAGACCTTCCCCATATACAGGTGGACAAGATTCATATTCAGCAGGCCCTTGTAAATATTGTAATGAACGCAGCCCAGGCAATGCCAGTAGGCGGGGTTATAGAGATAAAGACACAGAATGCCAATGATCGTATATCCATATCTGTGAAAGACGAGGGTGCGGGTATAAAAGATGAGGATATGGGTAAGATATTTGAATCGTTTTTTACCACAAAAAAGAAAGGTGAAGGGACAGGGCTTGGCCTCTCCTTAAGTAAAAGGCTTGTTGAGGCGAACGGAGGAAGGATTGAGGTACAGAGCAAAGTAGGGGAGGGGAGTGTCTTTAAAATATCGCTACCCTTACTCTAAAACTCCAGCTTCATACCGTCATGGGCCGCTATTATGTTTATCCCTGTTTCTTCTTTTAGTCTTTCGGCCAGCAGATAGGGTTTTTCCTTTATGATGTTCATGCCGAAATGGGTCATGATAGCAACCTCTGGTTTTATGTGCGTAACAATGTTTACGAGATCGTTTACCGCAAGATGGTCTATAACATGATCTTTTTCAATAGGTTTCGATCGAAGGACATTTATTATGAGATAATCGACAGTGTAGAAACCTGGTAGTGTATCAAAAAACCTTGTATCTGCTATCAAGCCTATTTTTTTGTTCAGTTCAAATATTATCCCGTATGTTTCCACCGGATGCAGGTGTCTCACAGGTGTGCTGAATGTGATATCCTTTGTTGTGTAACTTTGTTTTTCTTTTAAGAGTTCGATTCTGTCGAGATATTTTCTCACATATTTCAGGACCACAGGGTCATCTCCAATTGCATCTTCCGGACAGTAAAGCACGCCCCTCTTTTTAAAACCCCCATTGGTCATGGCCTCTATCATTACATTCACATCATTCGTATGGTCTATGTGTTTATGGGTGAGGATTATCCCATCTAACTTGGTTAAATCAAACCGTTCTTTCGATGCATGTATTCTGACAAGTGCCCCTGGCCCCGGGTCTATGTAGAGATTCGTATCTTTATAGTGTAACAAGAGACCGCCTGTTGCCCTTAACTGTTTGGATACTACAAATCGAGCCCCACCTGTTCCAAAGAACTTAATAAAACCTTCCATTATGCGCTCCCGATATGTTATTTATGTTACGGATTGCGGGTTAGGGAATGATTACTCCGAACTCCCAACCCCGAACTTAATACTTTATTCTATGTATATATAAGGGTGATGTCAAATTGGATATAATACATTTTGCGATCTTTGATTCATTGTTAGGGAATATGCTGCTTGTGTCAAGAGGCAAGAGATTGAGCGAGCTTGATATAAGTAAAGAGAGTGACTACAAAATCAGGAAGGCATTTTTAGCCCATTATCCCGATGCCCTTGAATCTATTGAGCCATTCAGCAAGGTAAATATTTTGCTCGACAGGTACCTGAAAGGACAAAGGGTTGATTTTGATGTGGATGTCGATATTTCTCATATGGGTATATTTACGAGAAAGGTCCTTCTTGAGACAAGGAAAATTCCATATGGTGAGGTGAGAAGCTATAAATGGATTGGAAGAAGGCTGGGGTATAAAAATGCAGCACAGGCTGTGGGTCAGGCATTGAAGAGAAACCCAATTCCCATCATAATACCCTGTCACAGGGTTATCCGGGAAGATGGCACACTCGGCGGCTTCTCAATGGGACTACGCATAAAAGAGAAACTGCTTGCGCTGGAAGGAATTAAATACAGTGAATGGTGAGTGGTATAATGCTGAAGTCAGAATACGGAAGTCAGAATAAAAACTCTGAACGCTGAACTCATAACTCCGAACTTCCCGAAGGGACCAGATTTTCGTTCATGCTTCCTGTTCTGTATCCCTTGAGGTCGAGAGACACATAAGTAAACCCATAGCGTGTCAATGCTTCGGCTATTTCGTTCCTATAGGCTATAACTCTATCAATCTCTTCTTCTGCTACCTCTATTTTCGCAATACTGCCGTGATATCTCACCCTGACCTGCTTTACACCGAGAGACTTTATAAATTCTTCTGAAAGCTCAATCTTTTTTAATATATTGCTGTTAATAGGTGTTCCATAAGGTATCCTTGATGCAAGACAGGCGTATGAGGGTTTATCGTGAGTGGGTAGCGACAGGGCTCTCGATAAATCCCTGATCTCACTCTTGGTGAGTTGCGCTTCAAGCAGCGGACTAACCACGCTCTGTTCAGCGCAGGCCTTTCGCCCTGGTCTGAAATCACTCATATCATCAAGATTTGAGCCTTCAGCTATACGCTTTAATCCTCTTTCTTTTGCAATTTCCCATGCCTTATCAAAGAGATGTAATTTGCAGTAATAACACCTATTCTTTGTGTTCTGGATAAAATCTACATCTTCCATTTCATCTGTTTCTATAACCACATACTCTGCCCCGATTGCTTGTGCGATGTTTATTGCTTCTTCAATTTCTTTTGCAGGATAGGTTGGAGATGAAGCGATAAATGCAAGCACATTTTCCCTGCCAAGCGCATCAACACAGGCCTTAAGGAGGAGTGTGCTATCCACCCCGCCAGAAAATGCCACGAGGACATTCCCAAGCTCTTTTATAATGGTTTTTAATACTTCATATTTTGAGTCAAGATCCATATACCACTACTATAACAGAGGGGAAGGCCTTATTCAACCTCAGCTTAGTATTTGCTATCAAAATCCCCTTCTGGTATATTCCAGATAAATATTGGGAGGGTTTATGCCACTACTTTTTGAGTCACTGAGTCATGGTGCGGTGCCATTCGGTTTTTTCAATATAGAGACCGATATGATTCTCCTGAACGATTATTTTTTCTTTGCCAGTGATGTATCAGAACGAATTATTGAGATTACCGAAGAGGGATCGAGAAAAATATTTGAGACGGAATGGGATGCATATCTTCTTGAAATAAGGCAAATTGGTAATCTTATGGGAGCTATAAACGATGTTGAATTGAGTGGTTTTATCGGTGAGGTATATAACCATTTCCCTTTTCCCCACGAGCCGGATAAGTTCAAACAAAATCCGGATGGTTATAGGAATAGAGAACTTGTGGAAGGTATCGTGAGAAGATACACCGCAATATCAAAGATACAGGTTGTTGTGGACGCAGTAAACCAGACCATCAGGATAGGTGAGTACCTCTTCAGCAAACAGGGATTTCACGAACTTTTGAAATATCTGTGGCTCGGGGGCTACCCCCGGTGGAAGGATGGAATAAGACCGGAATATATTGTAAGGATGAAGGAGCGTATTGAGCCTTCTACACATCCATTTTTTGAAGGCGCAGCGGCCAATATGCAAGATTGATTTCGTTTGCTGGCAGCTGATAGCTAAATGCATTGATTTTGTCTGCAATCACGGGTATATTTTAGGCATGAAAGATGAATATTTCATGAAGCTCTGTTTAAAGGAGGCAATGGCTGCCTTTGATAAAGAAGAGGTTCCGGTGGGTGCAGTCATAGTATCTCAGGACAACGAGATTATATCAAAAGCCCATAATCTTACCATCCATACGAACAAAGCCACTGCCCACGCCGAAATCCTTGCAATTGAGGAGGCGTCAAAGGTCTTGAATAATTACAGGTTGACAGGATGCACCCTGTTTGTCTCAAAGGAGCCTTGCATAATGTGTGCAGGTGCGATCATAGAGGCGAGGATAAGAAGGGTTGTCTTTGGATGTTTTGATGAAAGGCGGGGTGCCCTCGGCTCGGTGGTAGATGTAAATAAATTGCAACTCAACCACAAAATTGAAGTAAGAGGCGGTGTATTAAAGGAAAAGAGTGAGGCACTGTTAAAAAGGTTCTTTCAGATGAGGAGAGGTACCGAAGCGGTCATAACGGGGCCGACTCGAAATCGGCTGTCCGTCTAACACGCGGACCGTGGGTTCGAATCCCACCCTCTCCGCTTAATTTCTTCAATAATTTCAAACATCACATACCTTAAAAAGTTATAGATAAGTTACAGATACGGCGATCACCCAAACACAACAAAAAAGATTTTAAAAAAATGACATAGTGACGAAGTAAGAATAAGCATTTTTACGTGTGTAGAAATTTGGGAAGATTATTCTTTGGTACCCAAAGATTTAATGAAGCGGGTAAGTTCAGATTCCTTAAACAGCGTTCTGCCGCCGAGTTTGACAGCCTTAAGCTTACCATCTTTCACAAGAGAATAAAAATTTGTTCTTGATATGCTCAATATCTTCAATACCTCTTTGATTGGATAAAGTTTGTCCATGTTCATATTGTATCTAATACTTACCCCTGAAAACTGGACAGTCTATTAAGGTGGAAATCCCTCCTCTCTGAGGTGAAATTATCAGAGAAGGAGGAAAGGAAAATATGACGGATCATCGGAAACGGTACGACGGAACATTCAAGGCAAAGGTAGTGATAGAAAACTGGAGAAGGGAATACAACACGATCAGGCCGCACAGTTCCTTAGGGTATAAGCCGCCTGCGCCGGAGACAAGAGCGCCATATCTGCAGAACTTTCTGGCAGAGACTAAAAAAAAGGAGGAAGTCTAACTCTGAAGGTGGTACAATGAGTTGGGGCAGGTTACCATCAGTAATCAGCATAGGTCTCTGAGCCTCTTTGAATGATACATATGGCATTATAGAAAGAAGCTAGGGACACTATGGCCATTACAGAAGAAAAGGATTCAACGGTATATAAACCATCCATGTATATCAACGCAGCCTCACACTATTTACCCACCACAACCGTTCCCAATGAGTACTATGTAAATCTGGTAGGGCTATCTGACGAGTGGATTTATAAACGGTCCGGGATCCGGTCACGAACAAGGGCAAACACTAACGAAAATACGAACACCATGTCGATAGAAGCAGCGAAATCTGCAATAGACCGGCTTCCCTATCCGGTCGAGGATGTCGATCTCATTGTCGGGGCCACGTACACGCCGTACGATACCGTAGGAACCCTCGCCCATGCGGTACAGCGCTTCTTGCATATTCCTAAAGCACGGGTCATTTCCATTTCTTCTGCATGTTCCTCCTTCTTGAATGCCGTGGAGATCGTCGAGGGCTACTTCGCCACAAACAAAGCACAGAGGGCGCTTATCGTTGCTTCAGAACATAATAGCGCCTACAGTGACGACAGGGATGTGCAATCGGGTCATTTATGGGGCGATGGCGCCGGGGCTGTATTTATTTCAAAAGAAAAGGCCTCCGAAGAGGACATAGAGATCCTTGATCTGAACACAACGGGGCTCGGTCATATCGGAAAAGGTATCGAGGGAGTATATTTGAGGCCCAATGAGGGCGGCCTCAAAATGCCTTTTGGCAAAGACATCTTTGTCAATGCAAGCAAATACATGGTTTCCGAGGTTAAGAACATCTTGAAAAAAAACCATTTAGCATTGGAGGAGATCGTTCATCTCATCCCGCATCAGGCTAATTCAAGGATCATCGCCCATGTCATTGAGGGCCTTGGATTGCATAACGGGGAGGTGATCATGAATATCGAAGAAACCGGCAATACGGGCTGCGCAAGTACAATGATCGCCCTTTCACAAAACTGGAAAAGGTTCCGGAAAAGCGAACTGGTCGTTATTACTGTTTTCGGGGGTGGATACTCAAGCGGTGCCATGCTTTTGAAAAAGTAATATGGGGTGCAGCGGCTTCCACCGAAATAAAGGCGGAGAGGGAAGGCCGAAGAATATCCGGAAAGGTCGGAGGAGTGATTTCAGGAGCGTCGTATTCATCAAAAAAACTGCAATAGCTTGCAGGTAAGAGGCGTGAATCATGGATCCTAAACAGACATTGCCCTCCCTGGTCATTAAAGGGAGAACAATAAAGGTACCCATTATCCAGGGCGGCATGGGTGTGGGTGTGTCACTCTCTCCGCTCGCCAGCGCCGTTGCAGAAGAAGGGGGCGTCGGCATCGTGTCGAGCGCAGCCCTTGACAGGCTTATCACGAAAAGGACCGGCAAGAAACATACCACATATGAAGCCGTTTTTGAGGAGATATCGCAAGCGAAAGCAAAGGGCGGTGTATCGGGCATCAACATTATGGTTGCCCTCATAAAAACCTATGAAGATACAGTAAAAGCTTCCATCGACGCAGGAGCGGATGTCATTATTTCCGGCGCGGGACTGCCGCTGGGCCTGCCGGTTGTCAAAAACCCTGGCGATACAGCCCTGATTCCCATCGTCTCTTCGGCAAGGGCCCTTGAACTCATATGCAAGAAATGGGAACGGGTAGGCTACAGGCCTGATGCCGTTGTGCTCGAGGGACCCTTGGCCGGTGGTCACCTGGGATTCAAATTTGAGGACATATACCTCGATTCGAACAAGCTCGAAAATCTCTTACCCCCTGTAAAGGAAATGGCAGAAAAATATGGCGACTTTCCTGTTATCGCAGCGGGAGGTATCTACACGCACGATGATATCGTAAGATTCCTGAAGATGGGTGCCGATGGGGTGCAGATGGGAACGCGCTTCCTCGTTACCCGGGAAAGCAGTGCAACTGATGAGTATAAGCAGGCTGTTATCAATGCCGGCAAGGAGGACATCATCGTGGCGCAGAACCCCGGTTCTCCCTGCGGTTTGCCGTTCATGGTTATTAAGGAATCACCTAGTTTCCAGAACGCGCTCCAGAAAAAGAGAAAACCCCGTTGCGATAAGGGGTATGTGTTGCGACCGGACAGGGAAGGAAATTTCAACCAATGCCGTGCACGACTTGATAACGGCGGAAATTTTTGCATCTGCAATGGCCTCCTCAGTTCCGCCGGGTATAACCCTGACCAGGAGGCTCCCCTCTACACAGTCGGCGCTAATGGTTATCGCGTTGACAAGCTTACAACCGTCAAAGAATTGATTGCCGAACTGACGGGTAAAACAAACCAAAGCTGCTGAGTCGATCCAAAGCCCGGCCATCGAGATCCCCGATCATTTCACCTTGAGCAGGAAAGGCATGACAGGGTAGATTCTACCATATAAGGTTTCGGCAAGGGAATCACAAAACTTTAAAAGGGTTTGGCAATATTGTTATTTTCCCATGGATGTCATATATTCTATTAAGATTTCTGAAGGAGGCAGGATGCCGGAAAAGATTGAACTACCAATAAAAGGTATGAGTTGCGCTGCCTGTGCTGTCCGTATAGAAAAGGAGTTAAACAAGCTTGAAGATGTCAGTGAGGCACGGGTCAATTTCCCTTTAAAGAAGGCCGTTATATTCCCGAAGAAAGATATAGAGCTTAAGGAGGTCATTTCGATCATCAGGGATATCGGCTATGACGTAGATCTTGAAGCCGATGTGACGATCAGGGCGCAGAAGGAAGAGGCTGAACTGAAGAAGGACTTTATCTGGTCTGCACTTTTGAGCGCTATTATTATGGTATTTTCCATGTGGATGGTCCTTCCGTATAACAATTTTGTACTGCTCATTCTGACCCTTCCGGTTCAGTTCTATTTCGGCATGAGGTTCCATAAACCAGCCTTATTGAATCTTAAACATTTTGCCGCTGACATGAACACCCTTATTTCGGTTGGAACCTCGGCAGCCTTTTTTTACAGCGCATTCGTTACATTTTTTCCGCACATTATTATTTCTGCGGGCATGAAGCCCGATACATATTTTGATTCCAGTGCGACCATCATAACACTTATTCTCTTCGGCAGGTTCCTCGAATCAAAGGCGAAGACAAAGACATATACAGCCATTAAGATGCTCTACGAGCTATCGCCAAAGGAATGTGTTGTCCTGAGAGATAACAGAGAAGAGAGGGTTCCAACGGATACCATTGAGAGGGGAGACCGCATATTGATCAGGCCGGGAGAGAAGGTGCCTATTGATGGGGAGGTAATAGAAGGCAATACCTATGTGGACGAGTCTATGATAACAGGGGAGAGCATCCCTGTCCACAAAGGCATTGGAGATGAAGTTATTGGCGGCACAATAAACGGCAAGGGCTCAATAGTTGTGAGGGTTACGAGGATCGGGAAGGATACGGTATTGTCAAAGGTTATCCGCCTTGTGGAAGAGGCACAATTCACAAAGGCCCCTGTTCAGAGGCTTGCTGATACAGTTGCCGGCATATTTGTCCCCATTGTAATATTAATAAGCATAGGCGCACTCTTTGTCTGGTATATCTTCGGGCCAGAACCGAAACTCACGAATGCCCTTTTATCCTTTGTGAGTGTGCTCATTATTGCATGCCCCTGCGCCCTTGGTCTTGCAACGCCAACAGCAATCATGGTCTCATCGGGTGTCGGGGCAAAGAGAGGGATTCTGATTAAAAGTGCAGAGGCACTGGAGCTTACAAACAGGGTGCAGTATGTGCTTTTTGATAAAACCGGGACCCTTACCGAGGGGGTGATTGTCCTCTCCGAGGCGGTTCCCGTTGGTAACTTTTCCGAGGCGGATGTTTTGAGTGTTGCCTACAACCTTGAAAAGCAATCGGAACATCCTTTTTCAGAGGCACTCCGTAAAAAGGCGGAAGAATCAGGCATTGCCCCTCAGAGGGTCGACAATTTTCAGGCAATTGTCGGGAAGGGGATTACGGGAGACATAGAGGGCAGGCATTATTTTGTCGGGAATACATCCATGTATAAAGACGGGGGCAGGGTACTTGACGATGATGTTGAGCAGAAATATCGCGAAAAGGAACAGTCAGGAACATCGCCAGTACTTGTATGGAGCGATGACAATGTGATGGGGATTATTACCTTCAGCGATAAGGTGAGGGAGGAATCAAGGGGCGTCATAGATGAACTGAAGAATATGGAGATAGAAGCAGTTATGATTACAGGGGACAGCATGGAAGGGGCAAAGGCGATAAGCGAAAAGGTTGGCATAGAGAAATATTTCTACCGTGTTCTTCCTGATAAAAAGGCACACATAGTGGAAGAGTATAAGAAAAAAGGCATCACAATCATGGTGGGAGACGGGATAAATGATGCCCCATCCCTGGCTACAGCACATATCGGCGTTGCCATGGGGAAGGGGACGGATATCGCAATAGAATCCGCAGATGTCGTTTTGATGAAGGGGCAGCTCTCTAAACTTGTAAGCCTCATCAAGCTCTCCAAAAAGACCCTCTGGGTCATAAGGGAAAACCTGTTCTGGGCATTCATATATAACATCCTCGGTATTCCCATAGCATTTGGTGCACTCTATCCGTTTTTCGGGATAAGGTTCGAGCCCATATATGGCGCACTGGCAATGATGATCAGCTCGGTCTCTGTTGTTAGTAACTCCCTGAGATTGAGGATGTTTAAGGATTGACAAAGATGCATAAAAAGGCATATTTATAGATAGCAATTGGCCATCAGCTATGAGCTTATAGCCAGAACAAAGACAGACATTATTAATAAGCTGAAGGCTGACTGCTTATAGCTAATAGCTAAATAAGGAGGTAATTATGAGCAAGGCAATGCCTGTAAATGATAGTGACTTCACAAAAGAGGTGATAGAGTCATCTCTTCCAGTAATTGTAGATTTCTGGGCAGTATGGTGCGGACCCTGCCAGGTAATGGGACCGGTAATAGAAGCAATCGCCGAGGAGCATGAAGGAAAGATAAAGGTGCTCAAGCTTAATGTGGATGAGAATCCTGTTACGCCTGCAAAATATGGTATCAGGGGTATCCCCACGCTTATCCTGTTTAACAGAGGTGAGATTGTAGACAGGATTGTAGGTGCGCAGCCGAAAGGCACAATAGAAAATCTGTTGAAAAAGGTGGTTGGCTGATATGGAAGCGAAGAAGAAAGAGGTATATTTCAAGAAAGTCAAGGAAGAGCCGCTCGCTAAACTCCTTGGTATAAAGTTAAAAGATGTGAGGGAAGGCTATGCCCTCTGTGAAATGAAATACATTGATATGATGGATAATATGTATGGGATTGCCCATGGTGGTGCCCTGTTTTCATTGATTGATGAGGCATTTGAGATATCATCCAATAGTCATGAGAATGTTGCTGTTGCACTGAATGAGAATATAACATATATGAGAACGCCTGAGAAAAATACCGTATTGACAGCGGAATCGACAGAGATAAATAGAACAGGAAGAACAGCCTCTTATTACATTACTGTAAAGGATGAGGGTGATAATTTGATTGCCGTATGTCAGGCGCTCGTATATGTCAAGAATGATCCAATCCCGTTCCTTTAGAACAGTAATCAGTAAGAAGTAGGGAGTATGCATCTAATAAAATACCGTCTTCTGCCTACTGCTTACTAGTGTCCTGTCCCTAACAGTTCTTTACACTCAGGAAAGAAAGGAGTTCCCTGTAGCACGACATCACAAAATGACCGGGATACCATACTTAGAAGAAGTGGAACGTCCCGAAGGGGAAACGGGCATGTCAGAAGTCCCGCTGAAAGCGGGACAAGTTTGCCCGTTTCAGTGGAGCGATTCTCGGGTACCCGCTTGCGGGTGATGGTCGGGAATGGAGTGCCGGAGTGCGAAGGGAATCTCCTTTCTCCGGTTCGAGAAGAAAAGCAATTGAACTGTAAAGGTATTTGCGGGACAGGACTACTGGTTTATTGGTTCTGTTTTGGAGTGACTGTGATACGTGCCTTCTTTTCTTTTTCTCCTTGAACTACAATCCTGTCTTCTTTGAGATAATAGGTGACCAGGTCCCCTGTGACCTTGTCAGGGCCAGAGAATACCACAACATTACCCTTTAAAACTATCTCCCCCTTTTTATTGTCAAACACAGCTTCATTGGATGTAGCAGTACGTTCTTTTTTTACAATCTTCACATTGCCTTTTGCATGAGCCTTTTCGATTTCGTTTGTTGCTTCATCCATGTAAGCCTCGATTGTGTCTGAAAATATAAAGAGGTCCTCCTGTTTTGCAATCACACTTCCCTTGAAAACTACATATTTTTCCTTATCGAAGCCTTCCATGGTATCTGATACTATATCAACGGGTTTCTTTTCATCAAAAAAGGAAAGCCCCTTTCCCTTCTCATCCTTCTTCTCATCCCCTTTTTCATCCACCTTCTTATCTTTTTCCTCTTTTTCTGCCCGGGCTATTTGAGGTCTTAATTCAATATCCCTTATCTTTCTCTCTTCATGTGGAAGTAAGGGTTTGTCTGCCTTTGCAAGTTTGAGCGTTTTTCTCTCCCTTATTGTAGACCTTGCAAAAATACTTTTTGGATATTCTTTTTTCAGTATATCGGAATAATAGTCGACCTTTTCCATATTGTCGAGCTCTCTATTTGACATGCTCAGATAGAAAAGGGCTTTATCTGTTCCTTTTGCCCCGGCGTATTTCTTTAAAAAGTACTCGAGCCTTAAGACAGATGCGTTATATTGACTTGTTCTGTAATAGAATTCACCGACGTATAATTCCCTGTCTGCAAGTTTTTGGGTCAATTTTTTTATTTTTTCTTCGGAATCCTTTGTGTAGGTGCTTGTGGGGAAACGGTTTTTTAGATAAGTGAATCTTTCAATTGCCTTTAATGTGTAAGCCTGGTCTCTATCAATCGACAGGGATACCTTTTCGTAACATCCCCCTAATCTCATCAGTACATAGGGAATATTTTCATCCTCAGGATGGGTATTAAAAAAATCCTCATATATACCTGATGCTAAAATGTAATCCTTTTTTTCAAAGTAAGCATCGCCGAGTTTTACAGTTGCGATAAAGGCAAATGGATCAAAAGGGTAATTCTCTCTTATCTCGGAGAATTTCTTTATCGCATCATCGTACTTTTTCTTTTTCATGAGATTAACCCCATCGACGTAGAGGTCTCCAGGGTTCCCTGCCTTTTTAGGGGGTTTAGAGGCACAGGAAGCAAGCAGCAAACAGGATATAAAAAGTATTATGAAACCTTTCATCGCTTAATTATAACAGAAGGAAAAAATTTATGCTATTCTTATATGCTATGGACCTAAAAAAAATGATTGAAAAAGGATTGACAGCCTTCCATATCCCATTTGATGAAGGGATATTAAAGGAACTCTGTTTCTATACCCTTGAACTCAAAAAGTGGAATGAACATATAAATCTGGTAGGATTGAAGGACGTTGAGTTGATTGTGAGGGAACTCTTGTATGATACATTCTTTCTGTACGGGCACGTCAGGGAAAGCAAGACACTGCTGGATATGGGTTCAGGCGCAGGAATCGTTGCTATTCCCCTGAAGATACTGAATGGAAAGATGGATATCTTTTCGGTGGATAAGGGTTTGAAAAAGATCCAGTTCCAGAGACATATAAAAAGGAGCATGCGCCTGAAGGGGCTCACGCTTCTTCAGAGCAGGGTAGAAACACTCGAACCAATTGAGGTTGATAGCCTTGCTGTAAAAGGATTTAGTGATATTAGAGAGATTTTAGAAAAGGGCGGAAGGCATGTAAGGGAAAATGGCCATGCCTTTATTTTGAAAGGTACGAAGGAGGATCCAATAGATTATCAGGGGTTCGACCTGAAGGATGTGATACCTTACAGATTGCCTATGAATGAAAAGGCATACAGGCTCTTTATCTATAAGAAAATCTGACCGGAACCCTA
>Ga0172366_10000497_pt1 | contig 28377 bp, 22 predicted proteins | sample LakKivSesite69cm_FD_114533 | JGI IMG/M metagenome (GOLD analysis project Ga0172366, IMG submission 114533) | Sediment microbial communities from Lake Kivu, Rwanda - Sediment site 69cm | ecosystem: Environmental > Aquatic > Freshwater > Lake > Sediment | place: Rwanda: Western Province, Lake...
ACTGTAACGGACTTCCCCGCGTAACGGACCATGAGAGGGCTGCCTTTGTCCGACCTGATCCGGGCCTCGACGAGCTTGCCGTCCTGCCACGCCAGGTCGACCTCAAAGCCGCCGCGAGCCCTCAAGCCCTTCACCTCGCCGCTTGGCCAGGCCTTGGGCAGGGCCGGCAGGAGCTTCAGGACATACCTCTCCCCTTCCCGGAGGTGGCTCTGCAGCAGCATTTCGACGATGCCGGCCGTCGCCCCGAAGTTCCCGTCGATCTGGAACGGCGGGTGGGCGTCGAAGAGGTTCGGATAGGTGCCGCCCGCGTTTGTCATATTGACGTCGGTCCGGTCGACCGGCCGAAGGAGGTTTCTCAACAGCTTGTAGGCGCGGTCCCCGTCCTCGAGCCGGGCCCAGAAATTGACCTTCCAGGCGAGCGACCAGCCCGTCCCGATGTCGGTCCGGGCCTCGAGGCTCTTTCGCGCCGCCCCCGCCAGCTCGGGGGTCGTTCGCGGGTCGATCCGGTTCCCCGGATGGAGCATATAAAGGTGGGAGACATGACGATGGGTCGGCTCGACTTCCCTGAATTCCTGCCGCCACTCCATGAGCCGGCCGTCCGAGCCGATCTTCGGCCGGGCCAGCTCTTTCAAGGCGGCTTCGATCCTCGGCAAAAGAGGATCGCGGTCGCCGAGGATTCCGGCCGCCGCGAGCACGTTGGTGAAGACCTCGTCGATGACCTCCTGGTCGTGCGACGGCCCCATGCTCATCTGGGCAACCGAGCCGTCGGGGGCGACGAAGGAGTTCTCGGGCGAGGTCGCCGGGCCGGAAACGAGTTCGCCGGTCGCCGGGTCCTCGACCAGCCAGTCAAGATAGAAGCGGGCCGAGCCCAGCATGATGGGATAGGCCCGCTCAAGGAATGCCCGATCGAGCGTGAAGAGATAATGGTCCCAGAGGTGCTGGCACAACCAGCCCCCGGCCCCGACGTGCAGGCCCCAGCTCGGATGCTCGCCCGGGGCGGTGAAGCCCCAGACGTTGGTGATGGGATGGACGCACCATCCCCCGGCCCTGTATTGGACCCCGGCCGTTCTCTCGCCGGGCTTCACGAGCGAAGCGATCAAGTCGGCTAGCGGCCCGTAGCATTCACCGAGATTCGTGAGATCGGCCGGCCAATAGTTCATCTGGACGTTGATGTCCGTATGGTAATCGCAGTTCCAGGGGGTCTGGATCTTGTTGGCCCAGAGGCCCTGGAGGTTGGCCGGGAGCGAGCCTTCGCGGGAGGAGGAGATGAGCAGGTACCTCCCATACTGGAAATAGAGCTCCTGGAGGCGCAGGTCGTCCGAGTCGTCCTTCTGGCCCTTCAGCCGGACGTCGGTGGGAACGGTATCGGGGCCGCCGTCGGAGAGCTTCAGGCCAACCTTGCCGGAGAGGCTCGAAAAATCGGCCACGTGCCGCTTCAGCAATTGCGCGTAGGGCCGCTCGGCGGCGCCACGGAGTTGAGCCGCCGTCGTCACCAGCGGGTCGGCTCCCTTATAATCCGAATACTCGAGCTTGTGGTCCGTCGAGGCGACGAGGATCAGGGTGACCTCGTCCGCGTCCTCGACTTCGATCCGGTCGCCGGCATAGGACACCCGGCCGCCTTTGGCCAGGGCCCTCAGCCGGGCTGCGTAACGGATGCCCTCGCCGCCCTTGCCGTCGGCGAGCTGCCCGGTCATCAACAGGTGGTCATTTTCGGTTAAAGTCTCGTACCGTTCCGGGCGGGTCAAAGTCGCCTTGAACCCGATCGCGCCCTTCTGATCGGCCGCGAGGTGCATCACCAACGCCCGGTCCGGATTGCTGGCGAAGACCTCGCGCTTGAATTGAACCCCGTCCTGCTTGTAGGCGACCGTGACGACGCCCCTCTCAAGATCGAGCTCGCGCCGGTAGCCTTCGTAGCCCGAGCCCCGACCGAAGTCGAGCCAAAGGTCGCCGAGCGTCTGGAAGCAGCCGAACGGGACCTCGGCGCCGTTGCCGTGGCCGGACCCCGCGCCCTTGCAGACCTGCGTTTTGAGGGTCAGGTCCGTAGCTTCCTTGTATTTCCCCTCGAAAAGGAGCCGCCGGATCTCGCCGAGCGACGCATAAGCGTCAGGGTTATCGTTGTCGTCGGGGCTCCCGGACCAGACGCCCTTTTCGTTGAGCTGCATCCGCTCCCTGTTCACGTCGCCGAAGACCATGGCCCCGAGGAAGCCGTTCCCGACCGGCAGGGCCTTGAGCCACTCGCCGTCGTTCTGCCAGCCGTTCTTGTCGTCAGGGACGGAGGCGTCGGCGGGCTGGGCGTACCAGAGCCGGACCGGCTCGCGCGGCGTCCGGGACGGCGCGCAGGCGCTGGCGAGAAAGAGAAAAACCGCTAGAAGAGGGACGACAACGATGCCGGGCCTGTCTCTCATATCGACCTCGTTGCGGCCGCCCGGGCGCAGGCTCGACGCGGCCCGCGATCTTTGATCTTCGGCGTCACTTCCCGCCGGCGGTCTCGGTCGAGGTCTTGAGCTTGACCGTCGCTCGCAGGACCGGCTCGCCGCTCCCCGCGAGCCCGGCCTCGACCGTGACCGAGTGCGTCCCCGTTTCGAGAGGCGGCAGGGCCCGGCCGAGAGAGATCCGCTCGAGAAGCTGGCCCTTGTCGCTGTAGAGGAAGATCGTATCCGAACCGTCCCAGACGAGCGACTGACCTTTCTTCAGGACGGCGGGGACGGCCGCCCCAAAGGACCGGTCGACCTCGATCGAGATGCCCCGGGCCTCGGCGTCGTCGCCGCCCGCGAGCAGAAGATGGAGGTGCAGGGGCTGGGTTTCGGCCTTGTTCTCGAAGGTCCAGGTCGACCCCGTCGGCTGGCCCGGCTGGAGGACCTTCCTCGCGTGCTCGAAGCGGAGCTTGTCGAAGCTCTGCAGGGTCCAGCGTCCCGCCCCGGCCCTCTCCAGGTGGAAGTCCCGCTCCGGGTCCTTGAGCCGGGCCCTCTGCTCGTCGCTGAAGGCCCCGCTCCGCTTGGCTTCCTCCCAGCTCCGGATGGAGTCGATGATCGCGTCCGTGGCCGGGTTCTTCTCGAAGGTCTCGTGTTCGGCCACGAACGCGTAGCCCGCCCGATAGCCGGCGGCCCGGGCCGCCATCCATTCGATGTCCTCGAGGCGCGTGTCCGGGGTCATCAGGAACCAGCCGAGCATGTTCGGCATGTAGTTCCTCTCCAGGAACGGCTGGTTGTCGAACCGGTAGCGCGACTGGCTCTCGCGGAAGCTGGCGTACCACGGCTCGCCCCAATTGATGTAGCTGTTGAAGTGCCAATAGAAATGGCCGATGTTGCTCGAGCCGTTGACGACCAGGTGGTCGACCTGGCCGAGGAAAGCCTCGACGAAGTGGACGTGGCCGAAGTCGCCGCGGCCGAGGTAGCAGGTGCCCTCGTGACCGTCGAAATCCATCTGGGACGCCCCGGTCTCGTTGAAGAAGCCGGCCAGGTTCCGGATGAGCTCCTCCTGCATCGGCCAGTCCGGGAAGAGCGTCTTGTAGGGATGGTCCATGAGCATCCGGGCCTCATCACCCCGGGCATGGGCGGCGGCCGCGGTGCCGAAGGCTCCCCGGACACAGTCCGTCAGGGTATACGGCCCGGAGCCGGCGACCGAGCGGAAGCGCACGATCTCCGTCCCGAGGAGCACGCTGTTCAGGGTCGACTCCTGTTTGAACAGGTCCGCGCGGTCGACGGCGATCTCAGTCGCGGCCGCGTCGATCCCCTTCTCCAGGCGGGCGGCGCCCGCGGCCATCAGGCCCCGATTGTCGGCCGTCGTCACGAAGGGATCGTTCGTGGTGATGAAGTTGGTCAAGGTGTGGGCGCCGACACGGATGCCCATGGTCCGGCCCTTGTCCACGCAGGCCTTGAAGCCGGCCCGTCCGCCCGGGAAGAGGTCCCCCAGAAGGTCGAAGTGGCCCCAGGTTTTGAAGGGGCCGCTGTGGTAGAGGGCCGGGAAGCCGAGGCGGCGCGTGTACTCGAGCATGGCGTCGATCGTCTCTTCGCTGAAATTGGCGATGAGATAAGGGCGGCCCGTCGCCCCGGATGTCCTCGTCCACTCGCCGTCGATCATGGGATGGGGCAGGCCTTCAGCCACCTCGATCCGGCCGATGAGCGGCAACGCTTCGGCCGGGGCCGTGCCGAAAAGAGCCAACGCGCTCCCCTCGAGCTTGAACCCCGGCAGGCCCTTGACCGGAACGTTCTTGTACAGGTTCCAGACCGTGATCGTCCGGTCCCGGGCCTGGTTGACGGTAAAGGCCTGCAGGCTCGAGCCGTGATCCTCCGCCGTGGCCGTCGTCCGGCCGCCGGTCGTCCCCTCCTCGTTGACCAGCTTGCCGCCGCAGGTCTTCGCGTTCAGCGTCTGGATCCCGACGGCGAGATCCCGGTCGCGCACGACCCCGACGACCTCGCCGATCGTCTCCTTGATCGTCGTCCGGACCGGGCCCCAGAGCACCGCGTCGACCCTTTCGGGGCGGACGACTTTGGTCAGCTCGAACCGCAGGTATTCGGCCTTCCGGTCGGCCCGGACCTCGAGCTCGATGCCGCCCTCGAAGGAAACAAGCAGCAGGTCCTTCTTGAACCTGGCCGCCGCCGGGACGAGCTCGGCGCCGGCCGCGGTCCTGATCCTGACGAGATAACCGGGTTGTCCCTCCGGTGCGTAGCCGCGCCCCGTCTCGAGGTCGGCCAGCTTGACGATCTCGCCCCGCCCGTTGACCTCGATCCCGAGACGCGCCGCCCGGAACGTCTGCTGGGCCTCGGCGGCCCCGGCCGAAAGCAGTCCGATCAAGACAACGAAGGCCCGTTTCGCCGGCGTGTTCATCGTCCGCCATGTTAGCATAAAGACCCGTCCGTCCCGGACCCTTTTTTGACAATAATTTTCGACCTGCATTATCATAGGCGCCTAACGACCATGGATATCCATGACCGGATCGCTAAAGCCATCGACGAGCGCCGCGAGGCCATCCTCGGCCTGAGCCGCCGCATCCACGCCGACCCGGAGCTCGCCTTCGAGGAAGCGCGCACGTCGGGCCTGCTCAGGTCGCTTCTCGCCGCCGAAGGCTTTGAGGTCTCCACCGCCGCGGAGGCCCTGCCGACCTCGTTCCGCGCCGCGCACGCCTTCTCCCCGTCCGGGCCCCGGGTGACGTTGACGGCCGAGATGGACGCCCTGCCCGGCCTGGGCCACGCCTGCGGCCACAATATCATCGGCACGGCCGCCGCTTACGCCGCCGTCGTCCTGAAGTCGGTCCTCGAAAGCGGCGTCCCCGGGACGATCGAGGTCGTCGCGACGCCCGCCGAGGAGCGCGGCAGCGGCAAGGTCCGCATGATCAAGGACGGGGTGTTCGCCGGGTCCGACGTCGTCCTCCAGGTCCACCCCCATTCGCTCGACACGGTCGTCGGCCAGGCCCTGGCCCGCCGGACGCTCCTCGTCGAGTTCTTCGGCAAGAAGGCCCATGCCGCGGCCGCGCCGGGCGAGGGCCGCAACGCCCTCGACGCCCTTGTCTCCTTCTATCACGCGGCGGCCCTGCCCCGGACCAAGCTCCCCGCCGGGACGCTGTTCCACGGCGTCATAGAATCCGGGGGCGAGGCCCCGAACATCATCCCCGATTATGCCCGCGGCCGCTTCTCCCTGCGCGCCGATACGATGCTCAAGCTCGAGAGCCTGGTCGAGGAGGTCAAGGGCCTCGCCGACAAGGCGGCGGCCGAGACCGGCTGCCGGGCCAAGATCGTCGAGCCCGGGCCGGGCGTCACGACCTTCCGCCGCAATTTCGTTCTCGAGGAGATCTTCGCCGGGCTGTTCGAGGAGCGGGGCCGGACCGGGCCGTCCAAGGTCCGGGAATCCTACGGCTCGACCGACCTCGCGAACGTCTCCTGGGTCGTGCCGACGATCGAGCCTCTGGTGAAAGCCAGCGATTCCCCGATCCACACCGAAGGCTTCACCCGGGACGCCGTGGGCCCCGGTGGGGAGCGCGCTCTCCTCGACGGCGTTTATTTCCTGGCGGCGGCCGCGGCCCGCATCCTGACCGAGCCGGATCTTCTCGGCCGGATCCGCGAGGACTTCCGTGCCCGGACCGCCGACGCCCCGGAAGGGACGGCCTGAGGCCGCGTCCGCCATGGGATCGCCGTCTCCGCTCGAGGGCCGTTCCGGGCCCGTGACGGTCATCCTCACGGATTCGGGCCTCGGCGGGCTTCTCATCTGCGCCGGCCTCGAACGGCGGCTGCGCCGGACGGAGGGCGACGGCCCGGTCCGAATGGTCTATGTCAACGCCTGGCCCGACGCGGCCCACGGCTATAACGACCTCCCCGATCTCGCCGCTCGCGCCGCCGTCTTCGACCGGGCCCTCGCCGCGATGATGACGTTCCGGCCGGCCACGATCGTCATCGCCTGCAATACGCTGTCCGTCGTCTACGGAGAGACGGCGTTCCACCGGGCGCCGGCGGTCCCGGTCAGGGGCATCCTCGACGAGGGCACCGACCTCTTCTTCGAAGCCTTGTCCCGGGACCCGTCCCGCATCCTGGCCCTCTTCGGGACACGGACGACCATCGGCTCGGGCGAGCACGCCAGGCGACTCACTGGCCTCGGCATCGCCCCGGGCCGGATCGTCGCCGAGGCCTGTCACGGCCTGGCCGCGGCGATCGACAAAGACCCCGATTCGGAAGCCGTGCCCGGCCTCGTCGAGGAATGTGTCGTCCGGGTCGTCCCCAGCCTCCAGGCCGGATCGCCGGTCGCCGCGGGCCTGGCTTGCACGCATTACGGGTACGCGGCCGAAGCCTTCCGCACGGCGCTTGTCCGCCACACGGGCGCCGACGTCGAGGTCCTCGATCCGGGAGAGCGGCTCATAGACGGGCTCACCCTGGGCCTCGGCGAACGCCGTCCCGGCGCGGGAGAGAGGGGCATTTCGGTCGAGGTCGTCTCCAAGGTCGAGCTCGCTGAGGCCCAGCGCCGGGCCGTGGCCCGTCGGCTGGAACCCATTTCGGCCTGTACGGCCGAGGCCCTCATCGGTTATACTCGCGCTCCGGATCTCTTTTAGCGGAGAGGACAACATGAGGATCGTCCTGCTGACGGGCCCCGGCGGAGACGCCCAGGGCTGGGGGGACCTGAAGGTCACGGGATCGATGCGCCAGGCCATCGAGTCCTGGGGCCATCCGGCCCGGATCGCCTACGTCGCCGACGAGGGCGAGTTCCTCCGCCTCATCGAGAGACCCGATTTCGACATCGTCTGGAGCGCCCTCTATCACATCACGCCGAACGAGGCCTTCATCGGCCGGAACGCCGCCGGGACCTGGGTGGCCGACGTCCTCGACGAGAGGAAGATCCCCTACATCGGCTCGAACAGCCGGGTCATGCGGGCCATGATCGACAAGTTCGAGACCCACGAGATCCTGGCCGCAGCCGGTGTCGCCGTCCCGGCCCACGTCCTCCTCCGATCCAAGGATGACGCCGCGGCCGTCACCTACCCCGCCTTCGTCAAGCCCATGTGCGAGTCGCGGTCGGTCGGCATCTCCGACGAGAGCGTCGTCCACGACGAGGAGGAGCTCCGCCGGCGCGTCGCTTTCATCGAGCGGGAGTTCGACGAGCCGGCCCTGGTCGAGGAGTTCCTGCCGGGCGACGAATACACCGCTCTTGTCCTCGGCAACGGCCGGACCCGGGAATGCCTGCCGGGGCTGGTCACCGTCGAGGACAAGCACTACCGGAACTACCGCATCCTCCGCTCCGACCTGCGCGGCGTCGGCCTGACCCGCGTCGGCCTGGCCGGGGCCAGGGCCGATGAGTGCGCGAGGCTCGCCGACGCGGCCGCCGAGGCCATGGGCTGCCTCGATCACGTCCGCATCGACATGCGCGTCGACAGGGAGGGCGTGCTCCGGATCATCGAGGTCAACGGCATCCCCGGCCTCAAGCCCCACAAGAGCTGGGCCCCCCAGATCTACACGCTCTATCATCCCTCGCCGGGCGGCGAGGACGAGGATTACCGGCTGCTCATCAAGGCCGTCGTGGAAGCGGCCGGCCGGCGCTACGGGCTCGCCTGAGCGGCGGGCTCATCCGGTCTTCGCCGAGACCGGCCGGGTGAACCATTCCCGGATGAGGCGCGTTGCCGCGGCCCGGGGCGCCGCGGGCGTCTCGGCCATGAACCTGGTCAGGGCGTCGCGCCAGAGCTCCGCGTGCTGGAGCGTCGTCACGCGGTTGCGGAACATGGCCGCGCCTTTTTGGGGCTCGGTCTCCATCTTTTCGAGGATGGCGCGGACCTCTTTCTTGAAGCCGTCCGGCCCGTAATAGGCCAGGTACGACTGCCAGGCGTCGGCGACGCCGGACGGAGTCGCGAGCGGCCTGGAGACGGCCGCGAGCATTGTCTTGAATTCCGCTTTTTCCGGCCTAGAGAAGAGACGAAGCCCGCTCCCGATGATCCTGTAGGGATGGATGTCGTATGAAGCCAGGCGGCTTCCCCGGACGTGGAGGACGAGAAAGAACCCCGTTCTGCGGTAATGGAGGTCGCCGGGCTGCCAGAAGACGAAGTTGCCCAGGCTGTAGGCGATGAGCCGTCCGCCGCGCTCTTCGATCCCCTGGGGCACATGCGGGTGATGGCCGATGACGCAATCGGCCCCGGCGTCCGAAAGGGTTCGGAAAGCGTCGACGACATAGGGCGGCGGAAAGGGGATGTATTCGAGGCCGGCGTGGGCGACGATGATGACGAAGTCACCTCGCTTTTTGGCTTTCTTGATCTGGGTGGTAAGACTCGCGATCTCCCAGCCGCACGTCCCGGGGCCGCCGCGGGAGGCCGTCAGGTCCTCCCCTTCGCCAAAAGCTAGGACCGTGACCTTCGTCCCTTCGATGTTCATGGAGAGCGGCGCGCAGGCCTCGTCGAGCGTGAGCCCTGCCCCGACCGTCCGGACGCCGTTTTTACGGAGGACGGCGAGCGTCTCCCGAAAACCGCCGGGGCCGTAGTCAAAGACGTGGTTGTTGGCCAGGGAGGCGATCTCGAACGGCACGGCCGCGAGGCCGGCCGCGTGGGCCGGCAGGCCTTTGAAGACCGCGCCGCTCTTCCAAACGGGCTTCGAGGCGCGGGTCAGCGCGCATTCGCAGTTGACGATCCTGAGGTCGGCCGTCCGCAGGACCGGGAGGAGGTCGCCGTACACGGCCTCCGGCGTCTCCCGGACCACGGGCTCGAAGGCCCGGATGGGGGCCCAGTCGCCGGCGACGGCGATCGAAAAAGGACCGCTCATTTCATCCGCCCGGCCATCTCCTTGGCGTGGGCGGTGATGATGGCCAGGGTCGAGGCGTCGGCGTCATAGACCGAATACCAGCCGGCGGGTTCGTGGGGCGGATCGCCGACCCAGGACAGGCCCGGCCGGGCCTCCCCCGCCCAGGCCCAGAAATTGTCGCCCATGGCCGGCCCGCCGGACGCGACGGAATCCATGACCTGTTTGTAGAGCATGGCGTAATAGAGGTCTTTGTTCGTCGTCGGAGAGGCCGGGTCGAGATTGTTCTTGAGCGGCAGCCAGTCCCGGGCCAGGCCGAACTCCTCGAGGACGAGGGGCTTCACCATCGACGACGCGTCTTTCGCATGCTTCTCGAAATAGGCTATGGCTAGCGGCTCGGCCGCTTTGTAAGTGGCCGGCCGCTTCGGGTCGTACCAGCCCCAGTTCTGGGGCCAGATGTGGATCGTCACATAGTCGACGCCGACGGCGCTATGGGTCTTGACGAAATCCTGGGTCGGCTCGCCCGGCGGGGCGCCTTCGGAGCCGGTCGTAACCATGTGGTTCGGGTCGACGGAATGGATGTAGGCCGAGGTGTCGTCGATCCAGCTCTGGGGATAGCGCCGGGGCTCGTTCCCAAGCTCCCAGGAGAAGACCGCCGGGTCGTCCTTATACTTGACCCCGGTGTAGGGGTTGGTGCGGTTGACCAGCATGGCGATGTGGTCGCGGAACCAGTCCTGGCATTCCTCGTACCCGTAGAACTTGGCCGAATAATCGATGAACGTCTCGTAATCGCCGGGGTAAGGGATGGGGGTCTTCTCGTGCCAGGAGACGTACTGGGCCATGCCGCCCGACCACTGCCAGAAGTTGTTGAGGACCATGACCGCCCGCAGGCCGCGCTTGCCCATCTCAGCCAGGAGGAAATCGAGGCCGTCGAGGACGCTGCCGTCGTATTCGCCCGGCGAGGTCATCAGGGCCGGGACCGTCCGGTAGGGCTCGCTGTTGGGGCCTTCGGAAGAGGCCATGACCCGGAGGTTGATCAGGCCGAGGCCGCGCATCCGGTCGAGCTCCCGGAGCAGTCGGTCCCGGTCGCCGCTCGGGCCGTCGACACCGAGGTTCATCCCCTGCCAAAAATTGGCCCCGACGAAATAGTAGGGCTTGCCGTCGAGGACGAACCGCCCTTTCTCGACCTTGACGAAGCGGGCGCCCGCCTGTTTCTCCGGAGCCGCCGCGGCCGGGGATTCCTTCGGCTGGCGGCAGCCTGCGGCGACAAGCCCGACCGCCAGAATGACGAGCACGGTTCTTTGCATGGCAGCCCTCTCCCGGGGGATCGTTTTGCCTGAATCTTAGCCCCGGGTCGGGCGGGTGTCAAGGCGCGGGGCCCGGTCCGGGGGACCGAGACCGCGGCCGGGTCGTCACCACTTGTGAAAAACGAAGAAGACCGCGGCCATGATGCAGATGAAGCCGACGAGGTAGTTCCACTTCAGGTCCTCCTTGAGGTAGAGGACGGAGAAGCCGGCGAAAACGACGAGGGTGATGACCTCCTGGATCGTCTTGAGCTGGGCGGCCGAGAACTTCGCGTGCCCGATGCGGTTGGCCGGGACCTGGAAGCAGTATTCAAAGAAGGCGATCGTCCAGGAGATGAGGACGACCTTCCAGAGCGTCGCGTTCTTGTACCTGAGGTGGCCATACCAGGCGAAGGTCATGAAGATGTTGGACACGGTGAGCAGGGCGACGGTGGCCATCAGATATACACCTCTTCATCGGGCGCTTTCAGGGGGATGACCAGGGCCGGGGATCCCGGCCTCTCGAGAAAGGCTCGTAAGCCGGCCATGATACGCCTCCGGACGACGCTCGTCAAAGGCGCCTGCCCTTGACTTCGGGGGGGAAGCGCCCTTACTATCTGCGCCGTTCGAAGATCGCGCGCCGGAGGCCACTGATGTTCAACGCCATTCGGTCCCGCATCGTCCTCGCCCTCGCCGCCGCGGCTCTCGCCTTGTTCGCGGCCGGATGCGGGCCGGTCGCGAAAGGCCCGTCATCAGCCGGCCCCGCGGGACCTTCGATAACCCCTAGACCGCTGAAGCTCGAAGCCCATTCGGGCGCCTTCACGATGGGGCCCTCGACCAGGATCGCCGTCGTCGAGGGGCAGGACGGCGTCCGGCCCGTGGCCCGTTATCTCAAGGATATGCTCGCCCGTCCAACAGGCTATGATCTGCCGGTCGAGGCCGTCCCCGTACCGGTGGGAGAAACGCCGGGCCCGACCGGCGCCATCGTTCTCCGCCTCGAGGACCTGGAAAGCCGGGTCGGACAAGAAGGCTATCTCCTGGACGTCTCGCCGGAGCAGATCTTCATCCGCGCCGCGGCCCCGGCGGGGCTCTTCTACGGAGTCCAGACCCTGCGGCAGCTGCTGCCGGCGGCCATCGAGCCTCCGGCAGAAGACGGCCAGCCGCTCGGCCAGGTTACGATCACGATCCCCTGTCCCGACAAGCCGAGCGTGCCGACGACCGCGACGCCCTTGATCGTGCCATGCGTCTCCGTCGAGGACCGGCCCCGGTTCGCCTGGCGAGGGGCCATGCTCGACTGCTCCCGTCATTTCTTCCCCAAGGAGTTCGTCCTGCGCTGGATCGATATCCTGTCCAGGCACAAGCTGAACACATTCCACTGGCACCTCACCGATGACCAGGGCTGGCGGATCGAGATCAAAAAATACCCCCGCCTGACCGAGGTCGGCGCCTGGCGGGTCGACCGCGAGGACAAGCACTGGAACGCCCGCGAGCTCCAGCAGCCGGGCGAGAAGGCGACCTACGGCGGCTTCTACACCCAGGACGATATCCGCGAGGTCGTCGCCTACGCCGCATCGCGTTTTGTCACCGTCGTCCCCGAGATCGAGATGCCCGGCCACGCCACGGCTGCCTTGGCCGCCTATCCCGAGTTCTCCTGCGCGGGCGGGCCGTTCACAGTCCGGCCCGGCGGCTACTGGCCCATCACCGACATCTTCTGTCCCGGCAAGGAGGGAACGTTCGCGTTCCTCGAGGACGTCCTGACCGAAGTCGTCGGTCTATTCCCCGGTTCCTTCGTCCACATTGGCGGCGACGAGGCCGACAAAACCGAGTGGAAGCGCTGCCCCAAGTGCCGGGCCCGGATAAAGGCCGAGAAGCTCGCCGACGAGAACGAGCTTCAGAGCTATTTCATCAAGCGGGTCGAGAAGCTCCTCGTCGCCAAAGGCAAGCGCCTCATCGGCTGGGACGAGATCCTCGAGGGCGGCTTGGCTCCGGAGGCGACCGTCATGTCCTGGCGCGGGACCGAGGGCGGCATCGCCGCAGCCCGGGCCGGACACGATGTCGTCATGTCGCCGACCTCATTCTGCTATATCGATTATTATCAAGGGGATCCCGCCTTCGAGCCCCTGGCCATCGGCGGCTATGTCCCCCTTGAGCAGGTCTACGCCTTCGAGCCCGTCCCGGACATCCTGAGCGAGGACGAAGCCCGCCATATCCTCGGCGGGCAGGTCAACCTCTGGACCGAGTACATTCAGGAAGGCCGGCACGCCGAATATATGGCCTTGCCCCGCCTGGCCGCTCTGGCGGAGGCCGTCTGGTCGGCCAAGGAGCGGCGGAGCTGGGACGATTTCGCGGCCCGGACTCGGGGCCTCCTCGCGCGCTACGACGCGGCCGGTCTGAAGGCCGCCCGGAGCGCCTTCCTGGTCATGATCGGGGCCGAACCCGACCCCAAGAGGGCCGTGGTCACGCTCACAACGGAGATCGCCGGCCTGGCCATCCGCTACACAACAGACGGCCGCGACCCGGGTCCGTCCTCCAAGCTTTATGTCAAGCCGCTCGTCCTCAAGAAAACGGCCGACCTCCGGGCGGCGGCGTTCGAAGGGCGGGAGCGCCTGAGCCCGGGCGTCTCGGCGGAGCGCTTCCTCGTCCATGCCGCCTCGGGCCGCGTACCGAGCCTGACGACGCCTCCGAGCCCCCGCTACACCGGCGCGGGCCCGACGCCCCTGACCGACGGCCTCCTCGGATCGCGGAACCACGCCGACGGGCGCTGGCAGGGCTTCGAGGGCGCCGACTTCGAGGCGGTCATCGACTTGGGTTCGGCCAAAAAGGTCCGCGAGCTCTCGGCGCGGTTCCTTCAGAACATCAACGCCTGGATCTTCCTCCCTGTCGAGGTCGAGTTCGCCCTATCGTCGGACGGACAGGCGTTCGAGACCGTGGCCCAGGTCGCGAACGACCTCTCGCCGCGCCTGGCCGATATCACGGTCAAGGACTTCGCCGGCTCCTTCAAGGACCGCCGGGCCCGCTTCGTCCGCATCCTGGCCCGCTCGATCGGTCCGGTCCCCGATTGGCACTTCGGCGCCGGCGGCAAGGCCTGGCTCTTCGTCGACGAGATCGTCGTCCGGTAAAGCCCCGGCCCGACATCAGTCGAGCTTCTTGTGGAAGCGGAGAACGCTCAGGGTGAAAAGGACCGTCCCGATGATGAGAAGCGCAGCGGCCTGGGGCCAGACCTCGGCCAAGCCGGCCCCCCGGAGCATGATCCCCCGGACGCCGACGAAGAAATAGCGGGTCGGGATGGCCCGTGAGACGAGCTGGAAGAAGGGGGGCATGTTCTCGGTCGGGAAGACGAAGCCGCCGAGAAGGATCATCGGCATGACGAAGAAGATCGTCGTGAACATGGCCTGCTGCTGGGTCCGGGAGATCGTCGAGATGAACAGGCCCATAGCCAGGGTGTTGATCATAAAGATGAGGCACATGCCGTAAAGCAGGAGCAGGCTGCCGCGGATGGGGAGGCCGAACCAGAGCCGGGCCACGAGGATGACAAAGGTCGCCTCGACCAGGCCGATGAAGATGAAGGGCAGGAGCTTGCCGGCGATGAGCTGATGGGGCCGGATGGGTGTGACGATGAGCTGCTCCATGGTCCCCGCTTCCTTTTCGCGGACGATGCCCATGGAGGCCAGGGCGATGGTCATGATCATGAGGATAAGGCCCAGGATGGCCGGGATCATGAAGTTCCGCGAGCGGAGCTCGGGATTGTACCAGACCCGGACCTCGGCGTTGACCAGGACCGGTTTTTGGCCGGGTCCGCGGACCCGGTCGAACCGGTCGAGGATGATCCGCTGCGCGTACCGGTTGGCGATCATGGTCGCGTAGTTGACCCCGATCGTGGCCGTCTGGCTCTCCGCGCCGTCGGCGATGATCATGATCGAGGCCGGCTTGCCCCCGGCCGATCGATCGCCGAAGCCCCTGGGAACGACGAAAGCCATCGACGCCTGGCCGTTGTCGAGAAAGGGATCGATCTCCGACATCCGCTCGAGCCGCGCCCGGACCGTGAAATAGCCCGAATTGACGAATTCGTCAAGGAGCACCCGGCTGGCCGCCGAGCGGTCCATGTCGCAGATGACGGAGGGGATGTTGCGGACGTCGAGATTGGCCGCGTAGCCGAGGAGCAGGATCTGGAGCACCGGGGAGATGAACAGGACGGGGAAGAGCCGGGGGTCGCGGCGGAGCTGGATGAACTCCTTCCAGACGATCGAGAGGATGGCCTTCATGCCCGGGCCCTCCGCCGCGGTCTCCGTTCCTTCTCGCCCCGGGCCAGCCGGGCCACGCTCATCCCGAGCGACAGGACGGCGAAGGCCAGAAGAAGGGCGAACTGGTCCCAGACGGCCCCGAATCCCGCGCCCTTGAGCATGATGGCCCTCAGGGCGGCCAGGAAATAGCGGGCCGGGACGAAATAGGTGACGGCCTGGACGACGGCCGGCATGTTCCGGATCGGGAAGACGAATCCCGAGAGGATGAAGGTCGGGAGCAACGTGGTCAGGAAGGCGAGCAGGAAGGCCACCTGCTGGGTCCGGGTGACGGCCGAGATCAGGATCCCCTGCCCCAAGGCCCCGACCAGGAACAGGAGCATGGCCAGAAGGAGGAGCGGATAGCTGCCTCGCAGGCCGACGCCGAACAGGACCCAGCCCAGGACGAGGACGAGGTGGGCCGAGACGAGCGAGATCGCGACATGGGGCACGACCTTGCCGAGGATGAGCTCCCGGAAGCGGAGCGACGAGACCCGGATCTGTTCCATGGTCCCCCGCTCCTTCTCCCGGACGATCGAAAAGGCCGTCGAGACCGTGACGATGACCATGAGGATGAAGGCCATCAGGCCGGGGACCAGGAACATGGCGCTCCGCAGCTCAGGGTTGTACCAGACCCGGACCTCGGTCGTGAGGGGCAGGGTCACGCGACCGAGGCCGCGGCGGGCCAGCGCCTGGAGGGTGATCCGCTGGGAGTAGCTCTGGAGGATGGCCCCGACGTAGCCCGCGGCCGTCGTGCCGCTCATGGCGTTCGACCCGTCGACGATGATCTGGACGGCCGGGCTGCGGCCGGCCAGGAGGTCGTCGGCGAACGCCGGCGGGATGACCAGGGCGGCCCGGATCGCTTCCCGGGCCATGAGCGGGTCGATCGCGGCCGTTCTCGGCAGCACGGCCTTGAGGTCGAAGTACTCGGTCGTGCGGAACTTGTCGACGAGGTCGCGGCTGGCCCGGCTCCCGTCCTGGTCGACGACGGCGAGCGGGATGTGCTTGACGTCGAAATTGAGGGCGTAGCCGAACATGATCAGCATGAACGCCGGCAGGAAGGCCATGAACATGAGCGACCGGGGGTCGCGCCGGATCTGGCGGAATTCCTTCTTGATGACCGAGCGGAGGCGGCCGAGCGGCAGGGATTTCACGGCCGCGCCTCCTCCGGCCCGGCCTGCTCCTCGATCTTGTGGATGAAGACGTCCTCGAGGGAGGGCATGATCCGGTCGATGCGCTGGACGGCGATCCCCTCCCGGCCGAGCCGCGATGGGATGAGCTTCCTCCCCTCCTCTTCGTCAGCGACGCTGATGTGGAGAGAGGTGCCGAAGATCGAGGTCTCGAGGACCCAGGGCTCCTTCTGCAGGATCTCCAGGGCCTCCACGACCCGGTCGCAGGCGATCTCGAGGATGGGGTTCTTGATGACCGTCGTCTTGAGCTCCCGCGGGCTCCCCCCGGCCACGATCCGGCCGGCGTGGATGAGCCGGATGTCGTTGCAGTACTCGGCCTCGTCCAGGTAATGCGTCGTCACGAAGACGGTGATGCCCCGCTCCGAGAGGTCGTTGATGAGCTCCCAGAAGCTCCGCCGCGAAGCGGGGTCGACGCCGCCCGTGGGCTCGTCGAGGAAGACGATCTTCGGCTCGTGGAGCACGGCGCAGCCGAGGGCCAGGCGCTGCTTCCAGCCGACCGAGAGGGTCCGGGTCAGGCTGCGCTCCCGGCCTTCGAGGCCGGCCAGCCTGAGCACCCACGGCAGCCGGTCGGCCAGGGTCTTTTGGGCGAGCCCGTAGGCCCCGCCGAAGAAGCGGATGTTCTCGGCCACGGTCAGGTCTTCGTAAAGAGAGAACCTCTGGGACATATAACCGATCGTCCGCTTGACCCGCTCCGTTTCGCGGACGATGTCGTGGCCCCCGACCGTCGCCGTGCCCGAGGTCGGATCGAGGAGGCCGCAGAGCATACGGATGGTCGTCGACTTCCCGGCCCCGTTGGCCCCGAGAAAGCCGAAGATCCGGCCGCGCTCGACCTCGAAAGAGACCGCGTCGACGGCCACGAAGTCGCCGAAGCGCTTCGTGAGCGACCGGACCTCGATGGCCAGCTCGGGTGTCACGGCTGTCCTCTCCTTAATTTCCGAGGGCTTTTTCGAGGCGAGCCTGGGCCAGGACGAGGTCGATGGCGGCCTGGACCTTGGCCGTTTTCGCCTGGAGCGAAAACACCTCGGCGTCCAGCACATCGGCGTTGAGGGCCACGCCCTGGCGGAAGCGCTCCCGGACCAGGCGCAGGTTCTCGTCGGCCTGGCCTACGGCGGCGGCCGCGACCTCGATCTTGCGGCGGGCCTGGGTCAAGGCCAGGCGGGACTGGGTGACCTCGAGGACGGCCTGGTCCTCGAGAAGCTCGCGGGCGTCCCGGGCCTGGGCCAGCTGGGCCCTGGCCTGCTCCGCCTGGTTTTTCGTCTGGCCCCAGTTCCAGAGATCGAACGAGACGGCCAGGCCGACGTCCCATGTGCTCTTGAACCGGTCCAGGGCCGGCATGTACCGGGCGTTGGGACGAAGATAATAGAAATTGCCGGCCAGCGAGACCTGCGGATACCAGCCGGCTTTGGCGGCTTTGAGCCCGGCCTCGGAGGCCCTGATGCGGAACCCCGCGGCCTGGAGCTCGGGTCGCCCGGCCAGGGCGGTGTCGATGAGCGCCTGGGCGGCCGCGGCCTCGCCGCCGGCCTCGTCCGGTGCGGGCACGCGCGAGGCCTGGCTCTCGGCCGAGGTGGCGAGCTCGATATCGGTCCCGACAGGCCAGCCGATCAGAGTGTTGAGAGCCGTCCGGGCGACCTCGACGGCGTTCTCAGCGTCGATCCGGGCCAGCTCGGCGCTCGAGAGCTGGATCTCCGTCCGCAGGACCTCGTTCTTGACGAGCAGGCCCTGGTCGAAGAAGGCCCGGACGTCCTTGAGGTGCTCCCGGACCTGGCCGATCGTCTCGGCGACGACGGCCTTGTATTCCCGGGCCCGGGCCAGGGCCCAATAGGCGCTCTTGACCGCGAAAACAAGCTCCGAGCGGTCCTTGGCCAGGTCGAAGCCGGCCGACCGCTCGAGCATGCGGGCCGATTCGGCGCCGGCCTCGAGGCGGAAGCCGCTGAAGACCGGCTGCTGGACGGCCAGCCGCAGGTTCCAGTTGTTGAAGTAATTCTGCGACACGACGATGGGCGTCGGCGAGATGGGCAGCGTCACCTCGAACGGCGGGACCTCGCTGAGCCGGGTGTAGCCGGCGCCCAGCCGCAGCGACGGGAGACGGGAGGCGGCGACCTCGCGGCTGCGGGCGGCCGAGGATTCGGCCTTCATCCGCGAGGCGTGAAGGGCCGGGCTGGCCTCGAGCGCCGCGGCGACGGCTTCGTCGAGCGAGAGGGGCTTCCGCTGGGCCCGCGCGGCGGGCGCCAGGAAAAGCAGGGCGAGCAGGGCACAGAGGGATTTACGCATGGCCGGCCTCCAAAGACTCGGATCGGGTGACGGAGATGAAGACGTTCTCCAGCGACGGCGCCAGGACCCGCCGCTGGAAGACGGGGATCCCGGCCGCGGCCAAGGCGGCCTCGAGGGCCGGGATCTCCCGGACGGGGTCGGCGACCACGGCGTTGAGCCGGTCGCCGAAGAGCTGGACCTCGCTCACGCCGGGGACCGTCTTCAGGACACCGAAGGCCCGGCGGATCTCGGGGCAGACGATCTCGACGACCGTGCCCCGCATCAGCCGCTTGATCCCCTGCGGCGTCGCCGCGGCGAGGAGCCGGCCCCCTCCGAGGAGCCCGACCCGGGAGCAGCGCTCGGCCTCGTCCATGTAGGGCGTCGTCATGACGATAGTGATCCCGGAGCGGGTCAAGCTGGACAGGATCTTCCAGAAGTCGCGGCGCGAGACGGCGTCGACGCCCGTCGTCGGCTCGTCGAGGAAGATGATCCGGGGCGTGTGGATGAGAGCGCAGGCCAAGGCCAGCTTCTGCCGCATGCCTCCGGAGAGCCGGTCGGCCAAGCGGCCGCGGAACGGGGCCAGGCGGGTGAACTCCAGGAGCTCGTCGCGCCGCCGCCGGAAGTCCGGGACGAGATGGATCTCGGCGAAGAACTCGATGTTCTCGTCGATGGTCAGGTCGCCGTAGAGGCTGAACTTCTGCGAGAAATAGCCGATCCGGCTCTTGAGCCGCTCGGGCTCCTCGACGACATCGGCCCCGAGGACGAAGGCCCGCCCCGAGGTGGGCTTGAGCAGGCCGCAGAGCATGCGGATCGTCGTCGTCTTGCCCGCGCCGTCGGGCCCGACCAGGCCGAACATCTCGCCCTCGCGGACCTCGAGGTCGAGCCCGCGGACGGCCTCGACGGACTCGAAGGTCTTGCTGAGCCCCTTCGTCTCGACGGCCAGGCCGACCATGCCGGGTCCTCCTCCCCTCTGCGGCTCAGCGGGCGGCCGCGACGGCCCGGATCGCGGCGTCGGCGGGCAGGCCCGGCTTGAGAAGGCCGTCCTTGTTCTCGATCTCGACCTTGACCCCGAACACCAGCTTGACCCGGTCCTCTTTGGTCTGGACGTTCTTGGGCGTGAACTCGGCCTCGGGCGAGATGTAGGTGATCCGCCCGGGAAAGGCCCGGCCGGGGAAGGCGTCGATGGTGACGTCGGCCGAATCGCCCAGGCGGACCCGGCCTATCTCTTTTTCCGTGAGATAGATCATGACATGGACATCGTCGAGCTCCGAGAGGGTCACGACGGTCGATCCCGGGGCGACGAGCTCGCCGCGCTCGACGGCCTTGTGGGTGACGACGCCGGCGATCGGGGCGGTGACCGTGCAATCGGCGATCGTTTTGGCCAGCAGGTCGGCCGCGGCCTGGGCCTGGGCCAGCCGGGCCTCGGCGGCCCGGATCTCCTCGGGCCGGGCCAGGCGGCGGACCTTGGCCAGGGCCTCCGCCGCGGCGGCGCGCTGGGCCGTGGCGACGGCGAGACGCGCTTCGGCATCCTCGGCCTGCTTGGGCGTCACGCTCCCCGTCCGGACGAGCTCGCGCATCCTCCGGGCGTCGTCCTCGGCGGGCTTGAAGGCCGCCTCGGCCTGGGCCAGGGCGGCTTCGGCCTGCTTGATGTCTTCGGCCCGGGCCCCCTTGACGAGGAGGGCGAGCTGGGCTTCGGCCAGACGGACACCGGCTTGGGCCTGACGGAGCTGAATGTCGAGGGTGGCGTGGTCGATCGCGGCGAGCGTCGCGCCGGGCTCGACCCGGGACCCCTCCTCGACGGCCAGGCTCTCGACCTGGCCCGAGACCTTGGAGGCGACGTTGACCTCGATCGTCTCGATCGTCCCGGAGGCGGTGATGACGCCGTCGGCCTGGTCGCCGGAGCAGGCGCCGAGGAGCACGAGCGGGGCCAGCAGGAAGAATGTTCGGATCTTCATAGCGCGCCCTCCTTTCGGGGCTCGAAAATGGCCGGCGTCCTCGCGGCGAAGTCGAGGCGGCCTTTGTCCGTCAGGATGCCCTGGAAGAAGACCTTGATGACCGATTCGAAGAGGACCGCGGGCGAGCGCCCGGTACGCCGGACCTCCTCCGGCGTGACGAGCTGCTGGACGAGGCTGAGGAACATCCGGAGCAGCAGGTCGAGGTCGACGTCGTCGCGGAAATAGCCCTCGCGGCGGCCGGATCCGAGGATGACGCCGAAGTTCTTGACGATCTTGTCCCGGCGGAAGTCGCTGATCTCCTTCCAAACGTCCGGGGCCGCCCTCTGGATGTCGCGGACGAGGTTCGGCCCGAACTGGGCCATCGCCCGGGCCAGGTGCGTGAAAAGCGCGGCCATCTTCTCGACAAAGCCGCGGGAGCCGTCCCCGATGAGGCTTTCGACGCCGGTGAGGATCTCGGCCATGGTCTCGCGGACGACCGCCCGGAGGATGTCCTCCTTGCTCCGGAACATCCGGTAGAGCGTCGCCTTGCTCATCCCGAGCTCCGCGGCGATGTCGTCGGAGGTCGTCCGGAGGAAGCCCCGCTCGAGAAAGAGGGCCCGGGCCGCGGACATGATCCGGGCCCGGGCCGCGGCGGCCTCGGCCCGGCCGCGGCTGTCCTTGCTTTTTGATACTATGGAAACTGATTTGGTTTTCACAGTTTTATTATAGGCCGAAGGTGCGGTTTGTCAAGCCCGCAAGAAAATAATTTCGGCCCGGCCGCCGACCCGGGATGTGAACTGGTCTACGCCTCGATGATGCCGAGCGGCGGGTTCGTCTTCCAGAGGCCGCGGGTGAAGTCAGGGATGTCGACCGGCCGGCCTTTCATGGCCACGCTCTTCACGCTCGCCCCGACGATGGCGCTCCAGGCGGCCGCGTCGTAGACGTCCTGATCGAGCGGCTCGCCCTTGAGGAGCGACTGGATGAGCCGGTAATCCTCGATGTAGTCCATGCCGCCGTGGCCCCGGCCCTCCCCTCTCGACGCGATCGCCTTCCAGAGCGGGTGCTCGAACTCGGCCGCGAACTTCTCGAAATCATCCCACTGGTGCGGCTTGTCGGCCCGGCCCTCGATGTAGATCCGGTCGGGCCATTTATGGGCCAGGCCCTTCGTCCCTTGGACATAGTTGATCCTGTTATAGGGCCGCGGCAGGTTGGTGTCATGGATAAGGATGATCGTCTTGCCGAGCTTGGTCTTGATCAGGCTCGTGTTGACATCCCCCAGGACATACTTCTCCTTGGCCTGGGGTGAGTCCGGTCCGAAGGTGGCCACCGCGTACTCGTGGAGCCCCCGCGTCGGCGAGCTCGTCGACACGAGGTAGTCGAAGGCGTCGCCGCGGTTGACGTTCAGGCATTGGGCCACGGGCCCCAGGCCGTGGGTCGGATAGAGATTGCCATTGAGCTTCTGCGACCAGGCCCGGCGCCACAGCCCCTCGCCTTCGCTCGAGAACTTGACGCCCCGGAGGTCGTGCAGGTAGCCCGCCTCGGCGTGCAGGACCTCGCCGAGGATCCCTTTGCGGACGAGATTCAGGGTCATGAGCTCGATCCGGTCGTAGCAGCAGTTCTCCATCATTTGGCAGTGCTTCTTGGATTTCTCGGCGGCCTCAACGAGGGCCCAGCAGTCGTCGACGGACATGGCCGCCGGCACCTCGGTCGCGGCGTGCTTGCCGTTCTTCATCGCGGCCAGGCAGACGGGGACGTGCCATTCCCACGGCGTCGCCGTCATGACCAGGTCGAGGTCCTCGGTCTCGCACATCCGCTCGAAGTCCCGCGGGCCGTTGGAGTACCCGGCCGGCTTCGGCTGGCCGGCCGCGACGACCCACTTCTGGGACCGCTCGACGTGGGCCGGGCGGATGTCGCAGATGGCCTTGATCTCGACGCCTTCGATATTGAGGTAGTTCTGGACGTGGGCCGAGCCCATGCCGCCGACCCCCACGAAGCCGACCCTGACGGTCTTCAGGGCCGGGGTCCGGAACTGGCTCCTCGCCTCGCCCGGGAGGGGCGGCTTGGCCTCGAGGCCGAGCCCGGCCACGGCCGCGCCCAATCCGGCGGCGGCTCCAAGCTTGAGAAAATCCCTACGGCTCCGGGTTTGGCTGTCGTCGCTCATGGGACCTCCTGGATCACGATGGGAATTCTAAAAAACACGGAGGGAGAGGCCGCCGAGGAACTGGAACCCGCCGAGATCGACGTCGCTCGACAGGACCGACCCGGCTCCCGTTTGGATGCTCTCGTAGACGAACGACCCGACGACGGACAACCGGCCGACGAGCCGGGCCGAGGCCGAGATCACAAAACGCGGGGAGACCTTGCGGCCATGGAAGTCGTTTTCGCCCGTCGTCCAGAGCTCTCGGTACGAATGGACCCCGATCCCCGCGCCCACCCGGACGTGGATGGCCTTGAGATCCAGCTGATAGAAGGCGACGACGGGGATGGTCGTCCGGCGGAAATCGACCGGGTACTCCGCTTCCCCGCCGCCCACGGCCAGGGCGCGGCCGCTGTCCTTGATGACGCAGAGGCCCGCCGCCAGACCGAACGACCCCTTGGCCTTGGCCCAGATCTCGAACGTGAGGGGCAGGCTCGAGCCGTAGATGTCGCGGTAGACCGATTCGTTGCCGAAGAAGCCGCCGGCGGCGAGCGTCAGGCCGGCCTCCTGGGCCGGCGCGGCGGCGGCCAGGCCCAGGCCGAAAGCCAATGCCAAAACGATGGCCCGGGCTCTCATCGAAGGCCTCCGAGGCGCAGGAAGAACGGGAGGCTCGGCGGGGCCGCCGCGAGGGGGTTCCCTCCGACGATGATCTCGACGGAGCGGTTGCTCTCGAGCCCCGTCGGGCCGACGGCCGTGACGACGTAATAATAGGTCTTGTCGGCGCTGATCGACGGGTCCGAGAACGACGTCCCGGCGACCGGCGTCGCGTTGATCTTGACGTAGTCGAGATGGCTCATTTCGGACCGGTAGACGTTGAAGCTCGCGGCGTCGGACTGGGTCGCCCAGCCGAGCTCGAGGATCTTGAGGTGGCTGAACAGCGACGTGTAGACGGCCGTCTCGGCCGCCACGCCGACCGGGGCCCGCGGATAGCCGCTCCGGACCGGCTGGGCCAGCTCGGCGAGCAGGCCGAGCGAGGCCTTGGCGACGCTGGCGAAAAACGTGAGGTTGAGCTTGTCGAGAGTGTCGGACGTCGAGTGATAATAAGGGCTGAAATCGTTCTCGATGGCCAGCAGGGCCGCCGTCCCCGTGTCCCAGAAGGAGGCGTGATCGGAATAGACCATCGACGGGTCGACGTCCTTGACGGCCGCGGGCCCGCCGTAGCTGGCCGCCGCCTCGACCAGGCGGTCCCCGAGCCAAGCTGAGAAGCCGTTAACATAGACGTCCATCGCGCCGGGCAGGACCGAAGCGTTGGCGATCATATCGAGATTGATGACGCCGACGATCCGGTCCCCGGCCGCCCGGGCGGCGTTGGCGTGGGCCTCGCTCCCGAGAAGGCCCTGCTCCTCGCCGGAAAAGGCCGCGAAGCGCACCGTGAAGTCGAGGGGTACGGAGGCGAGGATCTTGGCCGCCTCGACGACGGTCGCGGTGCCGCTGCCGTTGTCGTCGGCCCCCGGCGCCAGCGTCGGGTAGGAGCCCGAGGTCGAGTCGTAGTGGGCGCAGATGACCAGGATGGATTCCGGGAATGTCGACCCCGTCTTCTCGGCGATGACGTTCCGGGAGCCCGGGAGCGGGCCGAATGTCTCGAAGCGCACGTTCTCCAGGCCGAGGGCCGTGAACGCGCCGAAGAGGTAGTCGCCCGCGGCGGCGCACCCCGTGGTGCTCGTGTGGCGGGTCTGGAAGTCCTGGAGGTCCTGTACGGTCGAGCTCAGGCTGGACGGGCTGACCTGAGAGACAAGGGCGCTGACGATCGGGTCCTGGACCGCGGCGGTCGGCGCGGCCCGGAGCGGGACGGCGGGCGTCCCGTCCCGGAGCCTGATCGACCGGCGCGGCAGGGCCTTGCGGGCGAGGTCGAGCGGAACGGCTTCGGCGGCGCTCCCCTCTTCCGTCCAGAAGGCGGCCGCGCCAGGCTCGACCATGACCGCCCGGCCCAGGCCGCGAAGTCTCTCCAGGGTCGACGACGCGCCGGCTCTGACGAGGACGATGTCGCGCCCTCCGGCCGCCGGATCGAGGACGGTGAAGCGGAGCTTGGCTCGGCGCAGGGCGGCCAGGTCGGCCCCCCGGGCCAAGGCCAGATAGCAGCTCCCGAGCTCCTGGCGGACGTCCACACGGAGCGTCGCGAGCTGCGGCTCGACCGGGCCGGGCACCTTGGGGATCTTGATCAGGGCGACCGGCCCTCGCAGGGGCAGGGCCAGGATCGCCGCGCCGAAAAGGACCATCAGGGCAGGACCCTTGACGCGTTTCATAGTACGGTATTTAATCAGATATCGGGCCGGCCGGTCAACTCGGCCGGCGATGCGCTCGCGGCCGGGAGGGACGATGAAAAAAGAAACCGCCGGTCCCCCGAGGGGGCCGATGCTCAAGGCCATCGCCGAGGCGCGAAAGAACCTGGCCCGGGCCGACGGCGGCCCGTTCGGGGCGGCCATCGTCAAGGACGGACGGGTCGTCGCCGTGGCCCGGAACACGGTCCTGAGGGACGACGCGACCGCGCACGCCGAGACGAACGCCATCCGCAAAGCCTCGAAGAAGCTCCGGACCTTCGATCTCAGCGGCTGCGAGATCTATTCGACGACCGAACCCTGCCCGATGTGCTTCGGGGCCATCCACTGGGCCCGGATCGGGACGGTCATCTTCGGCACCGGCATCGCCGACGCCGCCCGGGCCGGCTTCCACGAGCTCCGCATCTCCAACGCGCGGATGAAGGCCCTCGGCCGGAGCCGGACCCGTCTCGTGCCGCGCTTCATGCGGGCCGAGTGCCTCGCTCTCTTCGAAGCCTGGCTGGCCAAGCCCGACCGCTCCCATTATTAATTTGGATCCTTTTCCCATTTCCGGGGCCTCCTCTCGCGGCGGCGAGCGAATTTGCCTCGAAAGACCTTGACACGAAGATCACCCGGGTCTATGATGCATCGGTCATGGACAGCTTGACCGGCCTTTGCCTCACCGCGGTCGTGCTGTCCTCCCGGCTCTGGAACTGGTGGGCGGTGCCAACCGCCCGATAAGTCCGTTCCCCCCGTCCCTTCCTTTTTTGGGGACAGGTTCGCCCGTCCCCTGAGATAAGGACCCCCGAAAGAACGACGGGAATGACGTCGTGAAAGGACTGAGACCATCATGCGCTTCGCATCGCGAAAAGCCGACTTCCTCCCCCGGGCCTTCTACAACATCAAGGCCGACCTGCCGGCGCCGCCCAAGCCGCCGCTCCATCCCGGCACCCAGGAGCCGCTCAAGCCCGAGGACCTCGAGCCCATCTTCCCGAAGAGCTTCATCCGCCAGGAGGGCGCGACGGACCGCTACGTGCCCATCCCCGGGCCCGTTCTCGAAGCTTACGAGGTCTTCCGGCCGACGCCGCTCATCGAGGCGACCGCGCTCGAGAGGCATCTCGGGACGCCGGCTCGCATCTTCTATAAATACGAGGGCGTCGGGCCGGTCGGGAGCCACAAGACCAACACGGCCCTCATGCAGGCCTATCTCGCGGCCCAGGACGGGATCAAGACCCTGGCCACCGAGACCGGGGCGGGCCAATGGGGCTCGGCCCTCGCCTACGCCGGCTCCCGCTTCGGGATCGAGACCCGCGTCTTCATGGTCCGTTCGAGCTTTCGGCAGAAGCCGGGCCGGCGGGTCATCATGGAGATGTTCGGCGGCACGGTCCTCGAGAGCCCCAGCCCGACGACCGAGGCCGGGCGACGGTTCCATGATCAGGACCCGGACCATCCCGGCAGCCTCGGCATCGCCATCTCCGAGGCGGTCGAGGTGACCGTCAAGAACCCGGGCGTGAAATACGCCCTGGGCTCGGTCCTCGACAGCGTCCTCATGCACCAGACGGTCATCGGCCTCGAGGCCGAAAAGCAGATGGAGGAGCTGGGCGTCGTCCCCGATACCGTCATCGGCTGCGTCGGCGGCGGCTCGAACTTCGCCGGGCTGGCCTTCCCGTTCATCCGCCACGACCTCGTCGGGCGACGCAAGACGCGCTTCATCGCCGTCGAGCCGGACGCCTGCCCCTCCCTGACCCGCGGCGCTCTGCGCTACGATTTCGGCGACTCGGTCGGCCTGACCCCGCTCCTTTATATGTACACCCTCGGCATGGACTTCGTGCCGCCCCCTCTCCACGCCGGCGGGCTCCGGTATCACGGCATGGCCCCGCTCGTCAGCCACCTCACGGCCCTTGGCGTCGTCGAGCCCCGGGCGATCGACCAGGCGACCGTCTTCGACGCCGCGGTGCTCTTCATGCGCACCGAAGGCATCCTCCCGGCGCCGGAATCGTCGCACGCCATCGCCGTGGCGATCGCGGAGGCCCTCAAGGCCAAGGAAGACGGGCGGACACCGGCGATCCTCTTCAATCTCTCCGGCCACGGCTTCCTCGATATCAGCGCCTACAACGGCCATGGCCCGCGGCGGGACTGACCGGAAGGCCGAGATGGGCCCAAAGCCGAGAAGTCCCGGAGGAGCCGGGGGAACCTTGGGGCCGCCGTTTTCGTATTAGCAAATGATCGCGATTTCCCGATCCGGAGGTCCAGCCATGTCATTGACCCGTCTCAAGATAGCTGTTGTCATCCTGACTCTGGCCGTGTTCGTCGCGGCCTGCGGCGACCCTGGCCCCCGCCTGACGGACACCCAGACGGTGGCCCTCGGCGGCGCGGACCGGGCCGAGGTCGTGCTCAACATGGGCGCCGGCGAGCTCGAGCTTCGCGGCGCCGACCAGGAGCCTTTTCTCGAGGCCTCGTTCGAGTTCAACCGCGAGCGCAACCGGCCCGAGGTCGATTACCGTCTCGTCGGCGGCAAGGGCCGCCTCGAGGTCCGCCATGCCCGGCACCGGGGCGTCAACTTCGGCCCGACGCGCAACCGCTGGGACCTCGTCCTCAGCCGGGCCGTGCCCGTGGAGTTCGACATCAACCTGGGCGCCGGGAAGAGCGATCTCGACCTCCGCGGCTTCAGGGTCGAGCGTCTGGAGATCGACATGGGCGTCGGCGAAATGAGCCTCGACCTGCGCGGCCCCCACGCCCGCAGCTTCGACGTCAAGATCGACGGCGGTGTCGGCAGCGCGCGGCTCGAGCTTCCGTCCGAGGTCGGCGTCCGGGTCAAGGTGGACGGCGGGCTCGGCTCGGTCGACGCCCGCGGCCTGACCAAGGTCTCCGGCGCCTACGTCAACGAGGCCTACGGCCAGAGCCCGGTCACGATCGAGGTGGCGGTCGACGCCGGCATCGGCAGCCTCGACCTCCGCTGCGGACCCTCCGACCTACGGTAGCGAACCGAAGGTGAGCGGACGGCAGGAGTCTGCCGGAGATACACGGAGGCGGATTTCTGCGAAATATCGTTGAAAAGCGGCCCTTCCCTAGATCTCCTCTAATCGCGCGGTGAAGTGCCGCAGGAAGGGCGACTCATGGACGATGCGCAGGCCGCGCACCTTGTCCCGGTTCTTGTGCAGGTCGATGAGGGCCTCCGCGACATAGCGGAGATGTGAGGCCGTGTAGACCCGGCGCGGGAGGGCCAACCGGACGAGCTCGAGCGCCGGAAAGACCTCTTCCTTCCCCTTGCCCGTCTTCTGACCGAACATGACCCCGCCGATCTCGACGGCCCTGATCCCGTACTCGCGGTAAAGGGCGACGGTCAGGGCCCAGCCGGGATACTGGGCCCGCCGGAGATGGGGCAGGAACCGGTCGGCCAGGATATAGACGGCGTGGCCGCCGAAGGGCCGGAAGACCGGCACGCCGGCCGCGTGGAGAAGCCCCCCGAGATACGCGACCTGGGCGGTCCGGTGCTCGAGGTAGCCCTCGTCAAGGGCCTCGCGGAGCCCCCGGGCCATGGCCTCGAGGTCGCGGCCGGCGAGGCCGCCGTAGGTCGGGAACCCCTCGCCGATGATCAGGGCGTTCTTGATCTTCTCGGCCAGCGCGTCGTCGTCGAGGGTGACGAAGCCGCCGATGTTGACCAGGGCGTCCTTCTTGCCGCTCATGGTCGCCCCGTCGGCGTAGGAGAACATCTCCTGGGCGATCTCGAGGACGCTCTTCTTGGCATAGCCCTTTTCGCGCTTCTTGATGAACCAGGCGTTCTCGGCGAA
>Ga0172366_10000498_pt1 | contig 28373 bp, 28 predicted proteins | sample LakKivSesite69cm_FD_114533 | JGI IMG/M metagenome (GOLD analysis project Ga0172366, IMG submission 114533) | Sediment microbial communities from Lake Kivu, Rwanda - Sediment site 69cm | ecosystem: Environmental > Aquatic > Freshwater > Lake > Sediment | place: Rwanda: Western Province, Lake...
GCATGATTCCCCTCCCTACTCCTCTTCCAAGCTCTCCTTGACCTTCTGTTCGTAGTATCTCTGCTTCATCCTTCGCTCGTCGTACCAGAAGATCAACACGCCGACCAAGCCAAGCCCAACGACTGCCAGCATCAGAAGAAGGTCCATCCACAGGAACCTAGTCCCGACAAAGACCGGCTTTCTCATCGCTGGGAATAATCGAGCCAACACTCCTATCATCGCTCACCCTCCTACCAAAGCTCTCCTCTTTCAGCTTTCTCCTTAAGTCTGTTCATCATATCAACGGTCAGATACACAAACACGACAACCAGTGCGCCTATGACCAAGAAGGCCGTGATGCCCCACCCGGGCTTCCCGTAGAGGATCTCGAACTCTCCTTTGCTGGGGATGTTCGCTGTGATATGCCAGATCGTGCCAATCCTGCCGCTCCCGGGGTCATAGACCTTCGAGGAGTCAAGCGGCGGTTTCCAGTCCTTCCCGATGAAGCCCAGCGGCACCCACAACTTGACGATGAGCTCGTTGACCTGCGCCTCGAAGATGGGCGTATCGAAAACCGCGAGGCTGTTCTTTCCGGTCCTTCCCAGGATCTTGTCTCCCAGTGTCTTCCAGCCCGCCCTGGCAATGCCCACGTCACCCGCAATGTCGTATATGTAGTACTTCAGGATCACCACGAAATCGTCGCCCGCGTATATCTTCTCGGGCAGCGTCACCTCGATCGTGGTCCGGTTCTCGGTCTGGATGACCCTCCTGTCGATGTCCTTTCCCGCCGTAGTCCTGACGAGGGTGCTCAACGTGTCATTGGCTGCAGGCATCTCGGCCCTTCCGTAGGGCAAGGTCACATTGATCTTGTCAACGAAGCCCTCGAAGCAGTACAGCGTCACGGCTTGTGACACGAACAATGTCGTGCCGCCCTCGTAGATCGTGCACTCGAATGATTGGGTTGGGTAGTAATAGCTGACTCCCGACACGCCTTGGGCCACCATGACAACCACGAGGATCGCGAAGAAACACCGTGACGGTGTGAAACCCATATCCACTGGAGCACCCTCCTCGGGAACGCGCCCGGAAACCAGGGCGGCACTCGGACGCGCCCGCTTCGCTCCGAGAGCTATATAAATGTTTTGTGATGCCAAAACACAGCCCTATTCTGCGTCCAATTAGCAAACGAGACATTAATAAGTTTCTAAAATCGAAAAAGAGATGTCCTTGGAGGTTTCCGGCCTTGACAAAGCCGTTTCTGGGGATTTTGATGCACCCATGGGACCTCAGCGATGAAGGGGTGGCGGGGGTGGCCGAGAACCTCGCAAGCCTCGGCATCTCCTCAGCCTTCATCGCGGTCAACGCATCGGCCGAGGAACACCCACCGCAGCCCATCGATGCGAGGCTCACACACAATCCGAAGAGGAAGAGGTACGTATCCGAGGAGGGGAGGTTCTACTACCAGGTCGACCCATCCTTTTACGTGAACTCCGTAGTTGCACCGAAGAGGTCCGCGGACCAGAGCCTGATGGGATTCGACGCGCTCCGCGAATCAGCGGATGAACTAGCCAAGAGGGGAATACGCAGCTACGCCTGGCTGACGAGCCTCCACAACGGCCAGTTCGTCACCGAGGGACATGAACTGGCCACGATCGACGTCGCCGGGAGGCCGGATCGGAACTGGATGTGCCCGCATAACCCAAACGTGACCATCCTGCTTCTGGAGATGCTGAACGAGCTCCAGACTCGATATGACCTTCAGGGAATCCTGCTTGACCACTTCTGGTGGAAATACCCCCACACTCACATGTCCGCCCTCGAGCCCGGCATCGTCTGCTTCTGTGAGCATTGCCGGCAGAGGATGGACTCCGCCGGGATCGATGCGAGGAAGCTCGTCAGGACGCTTGCGCAGATCCCGAGGGTGGTCAGGAAGCTGTCCCAAGCCAGGATCGACCAGATACGGAAGGTGAAGACCGAGGGGCTCCTGAACGTGGTCGGGCTCCCACCTGGGGAGGGTGCCGGATACGCGGATGTGATGAACGCTCTCTTCGAGGACGAGGAAGCCAGAAACAGACTCCCCGACCTTGCGGAACAGGACCCTTTGGGGATTTTCAGGTGGCTCGGGGACAATCCCATCTTCTTCGAATGGTTGGACCTCAAAGCAGATGGCCTATGCGAACTCCTGCGGGCAATCCGTGAGTTGACGAAGGCCAACAACCCGAGATTCCAGATTGGCCTAGCCATGTGGTCGCCCAGATCATCCTGGACGGTCTGCCAAAGCTATCGCAAACTGCGCGACACATGCGACTGGATGATGCCCATGGCCTACCACAGGCTGTGGGGCTGGTACTCCGCCTGCGTAGCGGAGGAGATCTTCCAGATAGTCCACCCTAGGACCCCCCTCAAGTTCGCCTCCTACAAGGATATACTGGCCACATGGTTCAAGCTGGCAGGGTACACAGCGCGTCCCCTCAGGAGCCTGATCTACAATGGGCTGCCTGCCGACCAGATAAGGAAGGAGCTGGTCCGGGCCCGTTCCCTCGCCGGGCCAGACGCCACACTGTATGCGGGCCTGCAGTTCTGGGAGCCCGCCAGCAAGATCCCCCACCCGGAGGAGTCCGCGGAGTCGACGAGAATCTGCCTAGATTCCGGGATGGACGGCATGATCATGCAGGCCTACGGCTGGGCGCCGATACCGAATATGATGGCCGCGGCAGAGGTAGTTGAGGAGTTCAGCCGTACTCAGCCATCGCCTGCTGCCTGACCTCGGGGGAGACTTCTTCGATTCTCTCGATCTTCCCATCCCCGAGGTAGACGATCCTGTCTGAAAGCCGCGCGAGGCGCGTGTCGTGGGTGGTTATGACGAAGGTCTGATTCTCAGCCTGATTGAGCTCCTTCATCAGGGCAACAATCGATTTGCCCGTCTTGGTATCCAAGTTGCCCGTTGGCTCATCGGCAAGGACTATCGACGGGTTGTTCGACAGCGCCCTGGCAATGGCGACCCGCTGCTGTTCGCCGCCGCTAAGCTCAGATGGCCTGTGATACATCCTGTGCTCCAGGCCCACTCGCTTGAGAAGATCCATTGCCCTCGCGCGCCTCTCCTTCTCCGGCTTGCCCACTAGCTCCATAGGCAGCTCCACGTTCTCCAGGGCCGTGAGGGCCGGTATCAGATTGAAGAATTGGAAGATGAACCCGATTTTCTTTCTCCTGATCAAGTAGCTATTCTCGAAGTTGGCCGTTATGTCCTCCCCATCCACCATGACCCTGCCCTTCGAAGCTCGGCCTATTCCCCCGATCATGTTGAGCAGGGTCGTCTTGCCGCTGCCCGACGGCCCCACGAGGCAGACCATCTCGCCCTTGGATACTTCGAGATTGACATCGTTGAGTGCGTGTACCTCCACTTCCCCCAGCATGTAGGTCTTCCAAAGGTTCTCTGTCCTCACAACGACATCGGCCATCGCACTCCTCCGACTGCTCATGCTCCTCTTGACATATAAATGAATATGCGCCCTCCGGGCCCGTATCTCACAGGGTCGGATGCGATGACGCGCAACAATCGCACAACTCATAGCCGCGGGAATTCCGATCCGTCCTTCAGGCCAGGTCAGAGCCGCCGACTGATCGGCGGGCGATGCCGTGTTTACCGATGAGGCCCATCCCACCATGCGTTGAGCGCGCCGAGGGATTCGGGGAATGGCCTTCCGAAGGCCGGTCGAAGCGCAGAACCCTGCGGAAAACATTAAAAGGTCTAAGGTAGCTGCTGGCGTCCAGCGAGGAGATAAGGGAATGCCCGGGAAGAGGTTGATCGTCGTCGTAGTTGCGCTGGTCGTGCTGGTCGTCCTGGCCATCAGGTTCACTCCCCTTTGGTGGAGCGTGGTGGGGATGAAGGGCAAGGTGGGCTTCATCGGGGCCCACACGACGGCAAGCATGGAAGACTCCTCGGACGTGGGCTACATGCGGCTCAGGGACTACCTGCGCAACAACGGATACGAGGCCGTACAGATCACGATGCCGAGGATCACGCTGGCCGATCTCCAGCTCTACGATGCATGCATACTCTTCGCGCCAGAGACCGAGCTGGAGAAGGACGAGATAGATGCCATTCACACATACGTTCAGAACGGTGGCGGATTTCTAATCACGGGCACCGGGTGGGCGCAGGAGCGCTTGGCGTACATAAACAACATAACTGCAGATTGGGGATTCGAGTACATGAACACGAAGGCCTATGAGCCGGAGTCCACAACCACCGACTACGGCGTTTCCGTAAGCCAATTCACCGTGGCAGTGTTGGGCCTCGTCGAGGGCAACCCCATCGCAGTGAAGATAACCTATCCCTTCGTCGTGAGGAACTCCGCAACGATCAAGATCACCGACTCGAGCAAGGTGACGGCAACCCTCACCCTGACCGGATACGCCTTTGGGGAGGACTTCAACCACCAAGACCTGAAGCCCAACAAGGACCATGGCGAGCCGGTCGCGGAAGAGGCGATCATCGTGGTTAACGGGGAGTTCGGGAGCGGCCGAGTCATCGGCATGGGCGACCACGACCTGTACATGAACAAGTGGCTCTTCCAGTCCAAGCCCGCCGAGAACGCCAAGTCCATGCTCTTCTTCCTTGACTGGCTAACCAAGCAGTGAGGCCTTCCTCCGAAGCCAGGGGAACCCGTTGGAGAAGACCAGAGCTTACTACGACAGGTCAGCACTGCGATTGGAGCAGAGGAAGCTAGCCTGCGCTCTGGATCACGAGGAGACCATGAGCATCCTGTCCTCCATGCCGGAGGGAACTGACTCTGTTCTGGATGTTGGGTGCGGGACCGGCCACTTGCTGGATGAGATCCGTTGCAGGATGCGCGCCGGGGTCGATTTCTCCGCGTCCATGCTGCGGCTCGCCCGAGGCAGAGGGCCTGGGCTGCACCTCGTTCTCGCGGATGCAACGCACCTTCCCTTCAGGGATTCGTCATTTAAGGTCGTGACCTGCCAGGATGTCGTCGGACACGTGCCGGACCCGGGCATGATGGCAAGCGAGATCGTCAGATGCTGCGCGCCGCAGGGACGGATCATCGTCACTGCGAACGCAAGGACCCTGGCCTCGAGGATCGTCTCCCTCTACATAGGCGCCCGCACTGGCCTGCGGGTGCGATCATACCGCCCAGACGAACTGCAAAAGATATTTGAGGTTTCGGGAGGCCGAGTGCTCTCCAGCGAACTCTTGAGGGGCTCGCTAGTGAAGCTGGTCGCCTCGCCTCGAGAGTGATCCCTGGGATTCTCTTGGTCGTCATACACGGAGTCAATCAGAGAATCCCCAAGGGATTGGCGCTTCGGGAAGCCGGGGAACTGAAGGAGGGTTTCTTCAAACTTTGGAGGTTCCGGCTCTCCCCCAGAAAGGAATTCGTGGAAGATACGGCCCTGATATACTATCCCTTCTACCTGATCCCCTACCAGATAACTTGGGGAAGGGCACCCTTCGCTCCCGGCATGATGATCGATGCTCGTTTCAGGGAGTTCTCAGTCTTGGCCGGGATCCCTCCCCGCAGCCGCATCGAGACCAACGACCTTGTCATACAGCCCACCGTCGACGAGTACTCGGCAAAGCGCCACGCCGAGACCAAACTCCGCGAGGCGGTGCAGAGGAAGCGAGCAAGGGAGATGTCGAAGAAGAAAGGCAAGGAGCTCACCAGCTATGAGATCGAGGAACTTGAGCTGGTCTACTGGCCTTTCTGGGCGATCCGGGTGCAGGACATGTGGAAGAACTACAGGTTCGTCGGCGTCGATGCCGTCCTGAATTTCCGAGGCTTCAACGTCTCCTTCACGCGCTTCTTCTCGGGCCCCCTCTACTCCCTGGTCAGCAAGGGATTCGAACAGGGATTGCCCTCGTCTGCAGAGAAGGCCCCCGTCCAAGGTGAGTAGGTTGAAGGACGGTCCCACGCTTGTCATCGCCGAGAAGCCGAGCACGGCGAAGAGCATCGCCAAGGCCTTGGCCGCAGTATCCGGCAATGCGCCCAGGGCGGTGAAGGGGAAGGGCCTCATCTACTACGAGCTGATCGTCAATGGCAGACTCCACATAGTGTCCCCCGCGGTGGGCCATCTCTACGGCATCCACCAGAAGGGATCGGGATGGTCGTACCCGGTTTTTGATGTGGAATGGAGGCCCTCATGGGAGATCGACAAGTCAAGCCAGTTCACGAGGCCGTATCTCGAGAACTTCATCTTCCTGGGAAGGCAGTGCACGTCCTTCATCTCGGCGACGGACTACGATAGGGAAGGATCGGTAATCGCCTACAACATCCTGAAGTTCGCATGCGGGACCGACAAGGCCAAGAGGATGAAGTTCTCCACCCTCACCACTCCCGACCTTGTGCGATCGTACAACGATGCAGGGGAGCTGGACTACGGCCAGATCCAAGCGGGGCTCGCGCGTCACACAATCGATTGGTACTGGGGCATCAACATCACCAGGGCGCTGACCCTAGCAATGAAGCCCCATTCAAGGGGTTTCGGCATCCTTTCCTCGGGCAGAGTGCAGGGGCCCACGTTGAAGCTGCTCGCCGATCGTGAGCTCGAGATCTCCAGTTTCGTGCCCGAGAAGTTCTGGACCATCCTGCTATCTTGCCGTCACGAGGGGTTGGAGTTCGTGGCGCGCAGCGATCCGGAGAGGATCTGGGATGAGGCGCGGGCTGAGGAGATCTACCAGAAGTGCCTTGGCCAGCCGGCCTACGTGACCCACGCAGAGACCAGCGTTGCGACCCTCTACCCCCCGCCTCCCTTCGACCTGACGACGCTTCAGACAGAGGCATACCGTCACTTCGGATTCACCCCAGCCAGAACGATGAACATCGCCCAGACGCTCTACGAGGAAGCACTGATTTCGTACCCGAGGACGAGCTCACAGAAGCTGCCGCCCACCATTGACTATGAGAGGATTGTGTCCCAGATCTCCAACCAGGGGAGGTACTCGGCCCTGTGCGGCAGACTCCTGGCCGAGGGGAGGCTCAAACCCAGACAGGGCGCCAAATCCGACCCCGCTCATCCGGCCATATACCCCACTGGCGCCCGGCCAGGACGGCTGAGAATCGATCAGGACAAGCTCTATGACCTCATCTGCAGGAGGTTCCTGGCGTGCTTTGCACGGCCAGCGAAGCGGGAGTCCCGGGACGCCGTGCTGACGGCGGGGGGATTTCCGTTCCGAGCCTCGGGGCGACGGACCCTTGAGGCCAACTGGATTGAGTTCTACGGGCCGTATGCAAAGTTCGAGGACGTCATCCTCCCCCATCTGGAAGAAGGCGAACAGGTCGAGGTTCTGGATGTCCGGAAAGAGGAGAAGGAAACGGAGCCGCCCGGCAGATACTCGCAGGCGTCGATAGTCAAGGAAATGGAGAGAAGGTCGTTGGGGACGAAGGCAACGAGGGCCCTCATAGTGCAGACCCTCTATGATCGCGGCTACGTGCGAGGCAGAAGCATCGAGGTCACCGAGCTGGGCATGTCCGTCGTCGATACGCTTTCCCGCTACTGCCCGGGAGTTCTGTCCGAGTCCCTGACGGCCAAGCTCGAGAAGGAGATGGAGGCGATTGAGGAGGGGAAGGCCCCAATGGAGAACCTCGTCGAGGAAGCAAGATGCTCCCTGACCGAGATACTCCGGAAGTTCAAGGAGAAGGAGGAGGCAATTGGGAGGGAGCTGGCCGAGGCATCGCTTCAGGCGAGGGCCAAGGCAAACGAGATAGGCCCCTGTCCCAAGTGCGGGGGCACGTTGAAGTTCATCACGTCAAGGAGAACCGGAAAAAGATTTATTGGATGCTCAGGCTACTCAAAGGGCTGCAGCTTCTCAGCCCCGGTTCCTCAGTCTGGGAGACTGACCGTCACACAGGCCAAGTGTAAGGGCTGCGGTCAGCCTCTCATAAGCGTTCAGAGGGCCGGGAAGAGGCCTTGGAGATTCTGCTTCAATCTGGAATGCCCGCTCAGAAACGCCACAAAGGGGAACCGCAGTGAGTGAGGAAGAGGAAGCAAAGACCGGCGAGGAACACGAGCAACCCTTGGACGTACTGTCCGGCCTAGCTGAAAAGGAGATATTCATCCGCCTGGTCGACAGAACCGAACTGGTAGGCCGCCTGACCGGCTTCGACCAGTACATGAACCTCAAGATGGAGGTTGATGGGGAAGAGCTTCTGATCAGGGGCAACAACGTGATACTCATCGGGGCTGACTGGCAGGATGTGCGGAGGACAGAAGCCGGTAGTTCCCAATGATCAAGGCCGTCTTCTTCGACCTCGACGACACGTTGTACGACTACAAAGGTTTCATGGCGGAATGCGAAGAGCATCTCTTTGCCATCGCGAGCGAAGGGCTTGGGGTATCTCCTGACAGGTGTCGATTGGCTTACAACCGGGCGAAGACAGAGCTGTACAGGAGCCGTCCAAGGGATCCGGCCATCTTTGACTGGCGCGAGAGGATATCGAATCTGACAGGCCGGCTTGGACGGACCCCCGATGCCCTGTACACCCAGTACCTGTTCGAGCAGCTGTGGGACCATTTCATGTCGGTGATAAAGCCGTACCCAGACGTAGCCCCGGCGCTTGAGGCGTTGCGGCGTTCGGGCAGGAGGAGTGGCATCATCTCCAATGGAATCAGGGAACAACAGGCTGCGAAGGTCAGGGAACTGGGCCTTGCAGAGCTTCTGGATGCGCAGACCTACTCAGAGGACGTCGGTGCAAACAAGCCCGATCGGGCGGTCTTCAAACGTGGGCTGTCGGAACTTAGGGTTCGTCCCGAGGAATCCGTCATGGTTGGGGATCTATGCCCCATCGATATCAAGGGTGGCAGAAGGTCCGGCATGTTCACCTGTTGGCTGAGAAGGGGGGCCTACGCGGGCCTGATCCCCAGGGACAGCGCCGAACAGCCCGACTTCACGATCAGTTGCCTAGCCCAGCTGGACGCCGTGCTCAGGGCACTTTAGACGATGCTTCGGGCTTCCCAAGCCTTCGAGACCTGGCCCTGCGTCTTCTCTCCGGGTTTGTCCGCTGCAGCACAACGGCAAGCACGAACGTGAGCACCGAAGCCGCCAGAAGCCAGGTCGACCCAGTGTTCCTCAGTCGCCAGTACAGAAGTAGGAGGAATATGCTGACGCTGGAAAGGATCAGGGGATAGTCTGACACGAGCGTCAGGATCGCCGCTCCGGTTCCTAGGAGACACGATGCGGTTATGAGGCTGAGCACGAAGCTCTCGACGCTCGATTGGGGGAAGAAAGCCATCAAGGCTATCATCAGGAGCGACAGGCCCGTGATCGACATTCCGAGGAGTGCCGAACCCCGTCCACCCTCGATGGAGACTTTCTCCTCCGGTAGGCCGGCCATGGGATTCCCTGGACCCGACGGCTTAAAACGCCTTCCGGAGCAGTGCATGCGATGTCTTGCCAGAACCATTAATATCGATCACGGTCGGGCATGAATTGGGGTACCGTCTTGGTCGAGGATCATCGTCACTGTCTCGGATGTGGCCGAGCCATCTCAAGGAAGGAGCAGTTCTGCAGCGGGGAGTGTGAGCGCACCTTCGTGTCTGCGGCCCGGCGGGAAAGGCGCCGCAATCTGGCATTCCTAGTCGCACTCGGGATGTTCGCCTCCCTTGTCCTGATCATCCAACTCTTCTACTGATGAGCGACTTGCCGGATGCCGGAAAGAGAATTCTCAGCACGGTCGAGACGATATGCAGGCTCGGACCCCGGTTGCCGGGCTCCGAGGTGGAACGGGCCTGCAGGCAGCTGATCCTGGACCGTCTGAACGAACTGGGATCGGGATCTGCGAAAGCTGAGGCCTTCGATCTGCTCAACTGGACTCCGGTCTCAAGCGAACTTACAGTCACGCCCGGCAGCCTGACCGTCCCCGTCCAGCAGCTGGGATACTCTGCCTCCTCTACCGTTGAAGGTCGGCTTGCGTACTGCGGCGGGGGGACGAAGGATGAGTGCCGCCCGGCGCGAGCCGGGATAGCCCTCTGCTCTTCGGAGCCCGAGATATCGCCCAAGTTCCTACACAGGATACAGAAGTACAGGAACGCAGTTGAGGCGGGCGCCCGGGCCTTCATCCTTGTCGGCGAACCGGGACATCCGGCGCCCTTGGGTATCATCCGCAAGAGACGGTCTGGAGCGATTCCAGCGGTCTCGGTTGAGTATGAAGCCAGCAGGGAGTTGCTCAAACCCGAGGCGATGCAGCACACCTTCCGCCTGAACGTCCTCAACAGGGTCTTCCAAGATCACTCGGCCAACGTCGTATGGCAATCAAGGGGCTCGGACCCTGCGAACGTCATCTGCGCCCACTACGACAGCTGGACCGAGGGCGCTTGGGACAACGCATCGGGCGTCGCAACGCTGCTGGAGCTTGCCCTCTGGCTCTCGAGCACCCAGAATCCCGAAAGGAAGGTAATCCTGTGCTTCTCCAGCGGGGAGGAACTTGGGCTGTTTGGTTCGATGGATTTCTGTGCGCGACGTGCGGGAAGGCTTTCCTTCGCGGTGAATGTGGACGGGGTGGGCTACGGCGGTGCCGAACCCCAAGCAAGATGCAGCGACCCCGACCTGGCCAAGCTGCCGCCGTTGAAGGGCACCTTCTCCCAACTTCCGTTGACGCCTTGGGGAGATCACTGGTCGTTCCGTCGTGCGGGCGTTCGGACGATCTTCTTGACCTGTGGCGGTCCTACCCCGGTTCAGCACACCGTCGAAGACAAACCCGACCGCCTCAATCCTTCAGATTTAGAGGCCTGTTTGAACCTATTGAGGCAAATTGCGACCCATCTTGGCTCCGTTCGGTGAAAAAAGCTGGAATAGCTTGTTTCGACCCGAAAAAGGGCCTGTGCAAAACATTTATATACAAAACGCCGGAGCGGGGCGCATTCCAGCTGCGGTCGCTAGCTGAGGTGGGCTTTTGTTCCAGGGCGTCATTGTCTGGCAGATGAGCGCACTCGACATCATCCTCGCTGCGTTGTGGCTCGTCATCATCCTGTTCGTTGCATTCTACGGCTCCCGGTATTCCAGGGGTACCTGGATGGAGTACATAATCGGGGGCAAACGCTTCCCGTGGTGGTACATCGGGATCGCGAGCGTGGCCCAAGTGAGCCCCACCGGGCCCATCACCAACATCACGATGATATCCCAGTATGGGCTCATTAGCGTCTTCAGCGTCGGGAAACCCTACGGCGCCGCCAGGAGCTACTACAACACGCGCGTCTACTACAGGACGGGCGCCATAACGGGCAACCAGTGGCTGGACTTGAGGTTCGGCGGCAAGCCGGGAGCGTTCCTCAGGGGCTACAACTCGCTCCACGGCATGTTCGTCAGCGGCCCAATCAGCTTGGGGATGGGCGCGAAGCTCGTCGGCCAAGCAATGTACCAGCTCGCGGGAGTCAACGACATGGTGTGGTCCGCGATCCAGCTCTACATCGGCGCGTGGCTGCTGCCGGTCCTGTCCGGGATATGGGGGATGACCTGGACGAGCCTCTTGCTCTACCCGCTCATAATGGTCATGTACGGCCTGCTCACATACTTCTCATGGACCACTGCCGGCGGCTACGCAGGCATCGTCTCGTCGTTCCAAGCTTGGGGCAGCCCGTACAACCTGAGGATACTCGGCTTCACGGAGGAGTGGCCTTTGGGCCTGTGGTTGGGCGGATGGGCCTTCGCACTTCTCGGCTGGGGTGGCGGGGGTGGCTGGACCGTTCTGGGCGCAAAGAGCGAGGATGATGCGCTGGTTGGCACCACATTTGGCTCATCCATTCTCGGCTGGCCGGGTGCGCTGATATTCATCCCGATGGCATTGGCGACAATGGTCCACTTCCCCGAGATCGCATTTGAGGAGCTGGCGTTCGGCAAGCTGGTCAGGATTCTCCTCCCATCGGGCCTGATGGGCCTCTTCGTCGGAGTGTGGCTGACCCCGGTTCTGATCACAGGGCAGGTCGGAAGGATCTGGTCCGGCGGCACATTCGCGAACGACTTCTATCGGCGGCTGGTTGCGCCCGGCAAGTCCGACAGGCACTACATCTGGATCACGAGGATCTCGCTGCTTTCCTCCAGCGCTTTGGGCATGATGTACGCTTACTACACCTACCAGATAGTCCCCGTTATGTTCTGGTGGGCCACTCTGAACGCAGGACACGCCATAGGCGGGCTGGCGACATCGTACTGGTGGAGGTGGGGCGGATGGATCGCCCTTCTGACGAGCCTCATACACTACCCGATCAACATCGTCATCATGAACGTCTTCGAGGGAGCGTATCCGGTCTATACACTCCAGTGGATCATCTCGGTGCTGGCGTGGTTCCCGGCCATGCTGCTGGTGTGGATACTTCCTCCGTCATCGCCTGACGTCCTGATGGACTACTACAGGAGGACGAGGCCGCCCGGCTTCTGGGGCCACATCAAGCTTCAGGTCGAGGAGCTGGAGAGGGCCGCGACCAGCGGTCTGTGAGGTGGAAAGGATGCAGAAATGGATCGCAAGGGACATGGTCTTCGGCCTGCTCATATCCTTCGCGGGCACGTTCCTGGGGACGGGCATCACCCTGTGGCTGGTCACATCATACAAGGCGGTCGGACAGCTTATGATCCCGACGAGCCTGATCTGGTACGTCCTGTACATATGGGACGTCAAGAGGCACGGCATGTGGCCGAGCGGCGAGATCATGGGGTAGGCCTCCGCAAAAACTTAATTAGGGTCCTGACGAGTCAGACGGTCTAGGTGGAAACCCATGGCGGCCTTGGAAGTTCATGCGATCGAGAACATGGAGGACCTGTACATAGTCCAGGTCAAGAATACCCTGAACAGGTCCGTCACACTCCCTAGGGGCAGCGTGATAAGATTCAGGGCTTTCCACTGGGATGGAACCGTCACCGTGGATGAGCTGGAGATCGAAGACGACATCGTGATAGGCGCCAGGGACATCCACAGATTCGAAGTTGAGGGGGAGGGCACCTGGGCCGGCGACAAGGCCGAGATGATCTACGAAACCAAGGAGTTCGGCAAGCAGGTGACCGTCTACAGGGTCTAGATCCGCGTTTCTTCCGCCTTCTGCCCCGATCCCGAGATGCTTCCTGCAGAAAGTCGTCCTACGCTCTGCCAGCCATCTTCGCAAAGGCCATTGTCCGCATTCCTGCCCCTCGGCGTCAACGCCCAGGACCACGACGGGTTTCATTTTCATTCGAAGGACGCACCTCTTCCGGCGGGTTGACATATGATCTCGACGGTATTCCATTCGGACCCACCAAGGTTGCTGAGCAGGATCCCGCGCCATCTGGCACAGTGCCAAGCGGCACTGGAGGAGTCGGACGCGGTGGGGATAAAGCTGCACATGGGAGAGGAAGGCAATGCAAGGTACATAAGGCCCGCAATAGTGCGGGCAGTTGCGGACTGGCTGAAGACCAAGGGCATTGAGCCGTTCGTCACCGACTCGACGTCCCTTTACAGGCGGAAAAGGGGAACGCTGTTCGACTACCTTCGAACGGCTGCAAGGCATGGCTTCACCGCAGAGACGATGGGCTGCCCGGTGCTGATCGCGGATGGCATCAAGAGCAGAGGCATCATCGTGGAGGTCAGGAACGCGCTGAAGCTGGAGAAGGTGGGAGTAGCGCCCCTAATACACGACGCCGATGGCCTTGTCTGCCTCACCCATATCACCCTACACCCGGATGTCATGCCCGCCGCCAGTTTGAAGAACATCGCCATGGGCTGCACGGACAAGGAGGCGAAGATGCGGATGCATGCCTCGGATGCCAAGCCTGCCTTCAACCTGAGGAAGTGCACCGGCTGCGGGACCTGCGTCCGGCACTGCCCCAGCGGCGCACTGACCCTGCAAGCGGGGAAAGTGAAGTTCGATCCTGACAGGTGCGTCTCCTGCGCCGAGTGCATCGCCTTGTGCAACTACGGAGCAGTGAAGGTGAACTGGAGCGCTCTGTCGAAGGACGTATGCAGAGGAGCCGTGGATGGCGCATCGGCGGTGCTCTCCACGTTCAAGCCAAGGAAATGCATCTTCATGAACCTTGGCTACGATGTCACAGAGGAGTGCGATTGTGCCGCTGGAAGCGACCTCCCCTTGGTAGCGGATTTCGGGCTGCTGACGAGCATGGATCCCGTCGCCGTCGACAAGGCCTCGGCGGACATGATCAACTCAAGCCCCATCTACCCGGGCGGATCATTCAGCCGTCTGGCGTCACGAGGCGATAGGCTGTCGATGATCAAGCCCGCTGTGGATTGGAGGGGCTTCTTGGATCTGGCCGCCTCCTCCCATCTGGGGAGCACCTCCTACCGGATCAAGTCCATCTAGAACCCCTCCCATATGCCCATAGCAGTTAAGAATGAGCTCAGAGACCGAGCGGGAAGACGCGGTGCAACCGTTGGCCAGCAGGTTTCGACGATCCAGGTATCGGGAACCACAAAGGCCCAGGTACGACAGACTCCCATCCAAGGAGACCCTCGCGGCGCTTGTCAGGATCTGTTCCTCCAAGACGCGGGCTTCGGTGCTTCTCCTAGCATCATCCGGAATGCGCATAGGCGAGCTTGTGCGCGTTCGGCTCTCTGACCTTGATCTTTCGAATGATCCTCCCGCCATCGTGGTCAGGGATGCCGCGCAGCCCCACAGGTCCAGGGTTTCGTACATCACCGGAGAGGCGCGGCGCGCTGTCGAGTCGTACTTGGCCGAAAGGCGCAGGAGGGGGGAGGACCTCGGCGGGCAGTCCCCGCTTTTCGCCTACGAGAGCGGCTCCTCCATGACCCCCCAGGCCATGATCTCGCTGATACGCAGGGGGTTCGAGGCGGCAGGCATACACGGCCCGAGGATCAGGCTGGACTCCCAGATTCTGAGAAGATGGTTCATGGGACAGCTGATACTCACCGGCGCCCCCCGGGCGATCGTCGACTTCCTGTGTGGCCGTCCAAATCGTGCGCGACCAGCCGAGGACGAGGTGAGGAATTGGTACATCCGGGCGATCCCCAACCTCACCATACTCGCCTCGGCCACGACCTGAATACGTCGCCGCCCGCCCACCGACCTCCAAGGCTGAGGACCACAGGGAATACGCCTTTGCTCCTTGGGGAATCCACGATGTCAGTTAATAGAGGGGGCACGAAACGCGCAAGCATGAACGCGATAGTGGTGATGCTTGACAGCTTGAGGGCCGACCACCTAGGCTGCTACGGTAACCAGTGGATCAATACCCCCAACATCGACTCCCTAGCACGGGAATCGTTGGTCTTCGACCTCGCCTATGCCGAGGGATTGCCCACCATTCCGGTACGGACCGCCCTTTTCACGGGACGATACACCCTGCCCTTCAGAAGATGGCAGCCCCTGGAGAAGGAGGATGTCGTCCTTTCGGAGGTTCTCTGGGACAAGGGCTGCCGATCTGCGCTCGTCTCGGATACGTACCACATGCACAAACCGCAGATGGGCTTTGCAAGGGGCTTCGACACCGTGGTTTGGATCAGAGGCCAGGAGACGGACCCCTACATCGTCGACCCGGCAATCACAACCGATGTTGAGCAGTTCAGCCCCAAGGACTGGAGAGCCGCCTACCCGGGACAGACCGATGAGCAGGCAAGGGAGAAGCTTGCGCAGTACCTGAGGAACACGGTCGCGTGGCGCGGCGAGGAGGACCACTTCGTTGCCCAGGTCGTGAAATCGGCCAGCAAGTGGCTTGAGGAACAGGCGAGGTTGGACAGACACGACCGGTTTCTGCTCTGGGTGGACAGCTTCGACCCACATGAACCGTGGGATCCCCCGAGCCCTTACAGCGAGATGTACCGGGTGGACGAATACGATGGACGCCCAATCATCTGGGCCGGAGGAGCGTCCGACGACTGGACCCTGCCGGAGCTGAGGCACTACCGAGCCCAGTACGCTGGGGAGGTCAGCCTCGTTGACGAATGGATGGGCAGGTTCATGCAGAAGGTCAGCGACCTTGGCCTGCTCGACAACACGATGTTGATCGTCTTGTCCGACCATGGAGAGCCTCTGGGGGAACACGGCATCGTCAAGAAGGTCAGGCCCTGGCCCTACGAGGAGCTATCACACTTCCCGCTGATACTCAGGCCTCCAGACGCCTCCGGCATCCCAGGAAGGCGCATCAAGCAGTTCGTGGGCATGCCTGATATCATGCCGACGATACTGGATGCGTTGGGAGTGGAGGTCCCGCCGACCGTGCAGGGCCACAGCCTCCTTCGCATTGCCTCGGAGGAAGTGAGCCCACCGGAGTTTGGCATAAGCGGCCACTACGGCCGTTCATGGAGCATCCGAAACAGGGAGTGGAGCTTCTATACCTGGCTGGGAGGAAAGGCCCCCTACACCTGGGGCATCGGCTATCCAAAACCCACCCAGGAGGACAAGGGCCCTGAGCTGTATGGGCTGATTCCTGGGTTTGTGCCCCCGAAGCCGTCTCGGTGGACGCCCCAAGATGTCGCGGAGAAGGAGAACCTAGTCGAGCAGCACCCGGAGATCGCGCGATCGATGGAGCTGGACATGAGGAGGTTCATACAGTCCCTGATCCCCTCGCGGGGTGACCTGAAGGCCCAAGAAGCACTGGAGGCCGAGATCCGCCAGCCTTGGTTGTACGGCATAGTCCTGTCCGATTCGCGGTCTAGGGCGGCCTGAACTTCCTCTGCACGTCCTCGATCCGCTCGCCGACGATCTCATAATCCCAGATGCCAAGGCCCCTTTCCACAGCCTTGCGTATGTGCTGGATGCCCTTGGGGTCAAACCCCATGACCTTCGTGCCAACTATGTCGGTGGCGACAACGTCCTGCCCCGCGATCACAAGGTCCATCCTCACGGGGCATCCTCCCACCGGGCCGGGCCCCTCCATGCCGACGAAGCCGTCGATCACCACAAGCGACGGGGAAAGCACACTGTTTATGTCGACGATCACCCTGTTGATCCCCTTTCGATGGTACCTGAACTTCCACTTGTTGGGGAGGAGCCCGAACATGTTCTTCATCCCCAGGGTGATGATGGTGCTGTCGTGGGTCTTGAGTTTGGCTGCGTCCACGATGTGGCTTTCCGCCACGATCTTCGGAACCTTGACGGCCTTGAGGGCCTCGGGATGGCTGGGCCTGAGAACAACCCTCTTCTTCTCCCTGATGAGGTTTCTGAACTCAACCCCGTTTCTGCGACACACATCAAGCATCCCGGTGGCTTCGGCTGCCTCATCAGCGTTGGTCATGTTGGCGTCGCTGTCCACGACGATGATGTCCTGGTTCACCTCTCGGATCGCATGTATCAACGCCTCTACCAACAGAGGGTCGGTGGTCGCCCCCGTATCCCAGGTCTCGCGGCAGATGAAGTTGACCTTGATGAGAACCGGTTTGCCGGTCAGGTGGTCCACTCCGCCAGCTAGCTCCACGGCCTTGAACACGGTGTCGTGACTCCTTTCCCCTCTGACGATGGATACCTTCGGCACCAAGGCGTGTGACGCCCTAGGCCCGGAGACTTGCACCGAATTAAACTGAATCTGTTCGTGATAATCGATAGTCGGTCCGTGGACATCTTCTGCCCGCTACTCGATCACTGCCGCAAAGGGACGGAAACACGAGGTAAGCCTTATGAGGCATGGGGGCCAGCGAGTCGCCAATGGACATCCTCCATCTCTACCGCACACCAGCGCTAAGCCCCTCGGAGAAAGCCGATCTGGTGCGCAGGCTGCAAGAAGTCGCGGGCGGCGCTGTGAAGGATGTCCAGACCGAGTACTGTTTCAACGTACTCTTGGACAAACCCGTTTCCTCAAGGGAATCGAGGAAACTGAGGTGGTTGCTTGCGGAGACCTTCGAACCCCACAGCTACGCGCGGACAAGCTTCCTCAAGGGCAAGGGTGAGCTCCTTGAAGTCGGGCCGAGGATGAACTTCACAACTGCCTGGTCCACCAATGCCGTTGCCGTGTGCCATGCATGTGGGCTCGCCAAAGTGAAACGGATTGAACGCTCGAGGAGATACCTCCTAGACTGTGCCCATCCTCTGACGGCGCACGAGAGAACGAGGATCCTTAACCTGGTGCATGACAGGATGACGGAGTGTGCATACCCAAAGTCCCTGCTGACCTTCGACCCCGGCACAAAGCCCGAGCCCGTCTTCCATGTGCCCCTACTGGAAGAAGGCAAGATCGCGTTGGAGCGGATCAACAGCCAGATGGGTCTAGCGTTCGACAAATGGGACATCGACTACTATGCGAGGCTCTTCGGGAAGGAGATGGGACGTAACCCCACGAACGTCGAGTGCTTCGACATCGCGCAGTCGAACAGCGAGCACTCCAGACACTGGTTCTTCAAGGGACGTCTGGTCATCGAGGGCGTCGAGGCTCCCCAATCACTAATGGACCTCGTGAAGGACACCCTCAGATCGAACCCGGCGAATAGCCTCATCGCATTCAAGGACAACTCCAGCGCCATAAGAGGATACCAGATCACGACCATCCTGCCCGGGGAACCCGGGAGGCCGTGCCCCTTTGTCGAGTCCGGGCCCGAGTACGGCATCCTGTTCACGGCCGAGACGCACAACTTCCCAAGCGGGGTGGCCCCCTTTCCCGGCGCCGAGACGGGGACGGGGGGGCGCATAAGGGACACCCACGCTACCGGCACCGGGTCCTTGGTCGTCGCCGGGACGACGGGCTACTGCGTGGGCAACCTTCGCATTCCCGGCTATCCTCTTCCTTGGGAGGACCTCGATTTCCGCTACCCGGACAACCTTGCCTCCCCCCTTCGCATCGAGATCGAGGCCAGCAACGGGGCATCTGATTACGGGAACAAGTTTGGGGAGCCCGTCATACAAGGGTATACGCGGTCATTCGGACTGATGCTGCCCAATGGCGAACGTCGAGAGTGGGTGAAGCCGATCATGTTCACCGGCGGGGTGGGGCAGATCGACGCCCGGCATGTGAACAAATCAGCGCCCGAGAAGGGCATGTTGGTCATAAAGATCGGCGGCCCTGCGTACAGGATCGGAATGGGGGGCGGGGCCGCGTCGAGCATGATCCAAGGCGAGAACATCGCCGAGCTTGACTTCAACGCGGTGCAGCGCGGGGATGCCGAGATGGAGCAGAAAGTCAACCGAGTCATACGCGCTTGCGTGGAGATGGGCACCGATAACCCCATCGTCAGCATCCATGACCAGGGCGCAGGCGGGAACTGCAACGTCGTCAAGGAGATAATAAACCCCGCCGGGGCTAGGATCGAGATTCGCAAGATACTTCTGGGCGATGAGACCCTCTCCGTGCTGGAGATCTGGGGGGCCGAATACCAAGAGCAGGACGCGGTCCTGCTCCGTCCGGAGAACCTTGAATTCTTCCAAGCCCTGTGCGAGCGGGAGAAGGTCCCCATGGCGATCATAGGCCGGATAACGGGCGACGGGCAGATCGTACTTCACGATGAACTCGGCGGATCGACCCCGGTCAACATGGAGCTCGACAAGGTCCTGGGCCACATGCCCAGGAAGATCTTCCAGCTCGAACGACTGCCCCGAAAGCTCAAACCACTTGCGCTACCCGCCGACCTGACGGTCAAGGACGCACTGGAGCGAGTCCTCCGGCTTCTGTCGGTGGGTTCGAAGCGCTTCCTGACCAATAAGGTCGACAGGAGCGTTACCGGGCTGATTGCCCAGCAGCAGTGCACCGGCCCCCTGCAGCTGACCGTCTCGGATGTCGCTGTGATAGCCCAGAGCCATTTCGGGACGACGGGCGCAGCCATCTCCATAGGCGAGCAGCCCATCAAGGGACTGATAGACCCGGCCGCCATGGCCCGCATGTCGATGGGCGAGGCTCTGACCAACCTTGTGTGGGCACAGATCTCCCGCCTCGAGGATGTCAAGTGCTCCGGCAACTGGATGTGGGCCGCCAAGCTGCCGGGCGAAGGAGCCAGCATGCACGACGCGGCCGTGGCCCTGCATGACTTCATGGTCGAACTGGGGATAGCGATCGATGGGGGCAAGGACAGCCTGTCCATGGCCGCGAAGGTCCCCCTGCCCAATGGGGAATTGGCAACCGTCAAAGCCCCCGGCTCGCTCACCATCTCAGCGTACGCCACTTGCCCCGACATAACCAGAACAATCACGCCGGACATCAAATACCCGGGCAAGAGCAACATCGTCTTCACCGATCTGGGACTGGGACGCAACAGACTCGGCGGCTCAGCCCTCGCGCATGTCTTCGGCCAGGTGGGAGACTCGGTCCCCGACATGGACGACCCGAAGTTGCTGAAGCGGGCGTTCGAGGCCGTGCAGGAGCTGGCAAGGGAAGGGCTGATCACGGCCGGCCACGACCGCAGCGACGGCGGACTCATCACGACGCTCCTCGAGATGGCGTCCGCCGGGAACTGCGGCATGCAGATCGAGCTTCCGAAGCACAAGGGTTCCCCGGATCCAATGCCCGTCCTGTTCTCCGAGGAGCTTGGGATGGTGCTTGAGGTACTGCCGGACGCTCAGCCCAAGGTGATCAGAATTCTGCGCCGTGCACGGGTGCCCCACGAGGTCATCGGGCGCACCTGTGAGAAGGACTTCGAAGTCAGGTTCGACGGGGGAACCATCCTGAGGGAAAACACCGCAGATCTCCGGGATCTCTGGGAGGCAACCAGCTACCAGCTCGAGCGATTGCAGGCGAACCCGCGCTGCGTCGAGCAGGAAAGGACCGGCCTTCGAGCCAGAAAGGGCCCGAGGTTCGCCTTGACCTACACGCCCGAGAGGACCCCTGACGAGCTCCTGAGATCTGCCCGCAAGCCGAGGGTTGCCATAGTGAGGGAGGAGGGCAGCAACGGGGATCGTGAGATGACCTCGGCTTTCTACCTTGCGGGCTTCGAGCCATGGGACATCACCATGACCGACCTGCTCAATGGACGGATCGACCTAGCCACATTCCGAGGCGTGGTTTTCGTCGGCGGGTTCAGCTACGCCGACGTCCTCGACTCGGCGAAGGGATGGGCAGGCATGGTCAAGTTCAACCGGAGGCTGTGGGACCAGTTCCAGGCCTTCTACCGCCGTCCCGACACGTTCAGCTTGGGCGTGTGCAACGGCTGCCAGCTCATGGCCCTCCTCGGGTGGGTGCCATGGCCGAGCATAGCCGACGAGAGCCAGCCCAGGTTCATCCGAAACGAGTCCGGGCGCTTCGAATCGAGGTTCGTCTCGGTCAGGATACTCAGCAGTCCCTCGATCATGCTTCGTGGCATGGAGGGCTCAGCGCTTGGCATCTGGGTGGCCCACGGAGAGGGGCGAGTCTACTTCCCGGACCCCGAGATCCTGCGGAGAGTCAAGGAGAACAACCTCTCACCGATAAGGTTCGTGGATGACCAGAACAGGATAACCCAGGAGTATCCCTTCAACCCCAACGGCTCACCCGAGGGAATGACTGCTCTATGCTCCCCGGACGGCCGCCACCTGGCCATGATGCCGCACCCAGAGAGAACGTTCCTGAAGTGGCAGTGGGGGTGGATGCCGGAGGAACTCAAGACATCCCTGCAGGCTTCGCCCTGGCTCACCATGTTTCAGAACGCAAGGAACTGGGCGTCGGCAGCAGGACCCTAGTCCCGGCTCTCTGCCTCCACGCCATTTCGCGCGGACTTCCGAAAGGTGACTAGGCCAGCCATGGCAGGATACGGACCAGGCTTGCACCCCTTCGCAGCCTCAATCCAATCCTTACTAATGCCGCCTCAAGGTTCCTCAAGGAGTAGCCGGGCACCCTGTTCTGTCGCCAGAACTCCTTCAACTGCTCGAGTGCCCTTCCTTCAACTGTCACCATACCAAGGGCCTTGGCGGCCCGCACTTCGGGGTCGGTTGGCTCGGGATCGGCATTCCTCCAGACGCCCCTCAGCTCCCGGAGGAAGATCTTGGCGGTGACGGGTCCCACCCCTTTCAGCTCCATCAGCCGCGCCTCCAGCTCGGCCGAGCCCTTGCTGAGGGCATCCATACGGCGCACCTCGCCGCCGTACTCCGATATCAGTTTGGCCGCGATCTCTTTCATGTAGGTGGCGGTGATCCCATCGTAGCGCACGTAGCCGCCCCTGCCATGCACCCGCACGAGGTCCTCCCAGGAAGCGCAGGCTATCCTCTCGGGGGTCGTAAGGCCTTCCTCTCGATACCCGAGGAAAGTCTTCTTGGCCGTCTCCGTTGAGATGCGTCTCCCGAAAAGAACCGACGCGACCAGCCACTCGAACGGCCTGTCCAGATCGATCGAGAGTTCCGAGGAAAAAAGCTGGCCAAACTCCTCCAAAAGCTTCCCTAGCTGAACAGTCGGCGCTTGCTTTCTCTGCCTCGCCGATCCTTCCGTTCCGACGCCGATGCTACTGATTCGCCGAATCCTCTTCGTCCTCCGATGGCAGCTCCTCGTCGGCCGAATCTTCATCCGGGGGCGACCCCCGCCTCTTGTCTCGAAGCCTCAGGGCGCCCAGCACCCTAAGCGTTCCCTTGCAGGAAGGGCAGAGCCAGTTGGCTGTTGGCTTGGCGAAGATCCTTCTGCAAGTTGGACAGGTATACCTCAGGTCTGCGTCTTCAAAAGGACCCTCAGCTGAGTCGTCCATTGAGCCTGACACACCGACACTCCGAGGCTAGGCGGGCTTCCTTTCATTCAAAAAGCTTACCCCGGCGCTCGATATCCAAGCGGGGAAAACCCCCAGTCCCAACACAGGCGGAGCGACCCACTACCCCTTGGCGAACCCAAGGGATGCGCCAACCCCAAAAGCCCCCATCAGTGGAAGGGAAGTCCCGACCGCGGACCACAACTTCCCACCCTCTCTGGTAAGGAAGCCTACGAGGCCGTCAACCAGACCCTCCGGGCTTCCGTTGAAGGTGATCCAGCCCGCGTGCTGCAGGTACAGAAGGCTCGCTACGTAGATGCCTACGAATATGAGGAGGTACTTGAGGATCTTCTTGACCACGAACCCGAAGGCAAACCCCACGACACCCCAGCCGCCCACTATCGGCAGACTGGAAGCGATGTCAAGAGACATCGGCTCGAAAAATGCGGGCAAAATATAATAATCTTTCGGGTTTTGTGCAATATTATGTCCCGCCTAGCGCATAAAATGCTGCGCAGGACTCCCTATCTGTCGTGTCTTTGTCAAAAATGTACATTCTCTTCGCTGCCCGGGCGCAATAGATATCTATGGCCCGCCTGAGGACCCTCCGAGGAGATTTCATTGAGATTAGCTGTCAAGATCGGCGGATCCGTAGCGGTGGGCGAAGCCGGCCCGAACGCAGAATACGTCAAGAGGTTCAAACAGGTTGTGCGGACGGCCAGCCTGGACAAGCTCGTCGTGGGAATAGGGGGAGGGAAGCTAGCGAGGAGGTACCTTCAGTCGGTCCTTGCCCTCGTCAGCCCCGAGGAGGCAGAGACATTGGTCATAGACCTGCTCAGGGCAAACACCAGATTCCTGGCACATGTGCTTGGCGGGAGGCCGATCCTCGATGAGCGCTCGCTTCGTTCGGTGTCCAAGAGAACCAAAAGCAAGATACTTGTCGTAGGCGGGATAAAGCCGGGAAGGAGCACCGACGCGAACACTGCGCTGCTGGCCGCGGCGATCGGAGCGGATCTCTTCGTGAAGATGACCGACGTGGAAGGCATCTACACTGCCGATCCGCGCGCCGATAGCAGCGCCCAGCTGATAGAAGGTATGACCTACGACCGTGCTCTGAAGATGTCGATTGCAGGCAGCCCTGGGAGCTACGGGATCATGGACCGGATGTCTCTCCAAGTGCTGAAGAGATCCCGCATACCCGCCGTGGTCCTGAACGGCAAGGACCCCGAGAGGCTGCGAAAGCTGCTTGATGGGGAGAAGACGGGCACCCTCATTAGCTGGGGTTCGTGATTCGCGCCAAGGCGCCGCTAAAGCCTATGCCTTGCTCGTCCGTTCATTCCCTACGCCGGCCCTATCCTCGCCCTGCGGACTCGCGCAACCGACGGCCGACCGGTTGATGGCCACCTCTGCGATGTCGGTGCCGTAGTCGGCTATCCTCTCCAGGCTCTCGACGATAGCATTGATCCTGACGTTCACCGACACGTCGGTTCCGTGAAGCCTCTTCCTGAATTCGGAACAGAACTCCTTCATCCTAGCCCGTTGGTTCACAACGCGGTTGGCCAAGTTCAGGTCCCCCTCAGTCAAGGCTTTCCCAGCGCCTTCGTGGATGTCCTGGGCCATCTGGCTAATCCTAGCAAGGTCGTCTAGGACCTCCTGGTCGATCCTGCTATCAACGAGCTTTCCCACGTTGAGGGCTATGTTCTCGGCATGGTCCGCGATATGTTCTATCCTCTTGATCACGGACTGTAGGTCTAGGCACTCTATCGGGGTCAACCCGAGGGAGGGGGCAATTGCCGGATTGGAGGCTGCCTGTCTTAACTGCCTCAGTCCGAGGAAGTAGAGCCGGTCGACGTCATCGTCGCGCCTGATCGCGTTCTCCGCGATCGACGGGTCCCGGGAGACGAGAGCTTCGATCGCCTCCTTCTGCATGAGCGATGCGATCATATGGGTCCTGGCGATGCCTTTCCAGACCTCCAGATCCTCGATCTTCAGCATGCTCTCCAAGACCACCTTGCTCTCCGATTCCTCCACCGTTTCCAAGCCCACCAACTTGCGCTCGACCTTTTTCAGCTCACTAACCTGAGTGGGGGTGAGCTTTCCGCCCCGGCAGACCACGCTAATCCTGTCCGATCCATTCAGGTAATCGGAAATTATCGACCTTGCCACCCACCGCGCCGGAGTCCGTGGGGAAACGTTCACGGCCGTCTCGCTCCTTCCCGCCACTGACCCCGCCTCGGGCACGAGAACCAGAGTCCCGTTGCGTTGGCCCAGAAGAACAACGTCCGAGCTCTTCTTGATCCCGACCCTCTTCACCCATTTCTTCGGAAGCGAGACTATGTAGGTCGATCCGCCTATGAGCTGGACCTTCCTCTTCTCCAGAACCATGCCCCTATAATGGCGTATAGGATCAGAAATGGTAATTATATATTTTGGCCCAGCTCCCCCTGCAACCGCACTCAAGACCCTCAAGAGCGGTGACGTCCTGAGAGAGGGAGAAGCGCCGAACCATCGCCGTGGCCCTGTCATCACATTTCCTGCAGTTGTGGGGCCCCCGGGGCGTGCCGAAGGCCACTGTGTCGCAGATGACGTTCCTTTCCCCGGCAAAGACCTGCTTGGCCTCGCGGAGGACCTCCAATACCGTCCATATCCAAGCGGGTCTGTAGGCGCCTGCTCGGAAAAGCTCCTCCACGAGTGTGCCCTTCTGCACATTGCACGAGTTCAGAGACACGGAGTCCACCCTACCTGAGACATCCTTGACCGTCCGGACGGCGTCGTACCAAGCATCGAACTCGCTCAGGAACGGAGGCTTCAAGAGGACGTAGGCCTTGGTTCTGGTATGCTCGGACCTGATGCATTCGCAGGCGCGCTCAAACTGCCGGAACTTGAACCCCTTTCCTATGCACTCATCTCTCACGCGATCGCTGGAGCTCTCCAGGCCGATGGCGACTTCGACCTCCGCATTTGGCACTCCGTCTCGAAGCATCGAGACTGCCTCCTTATCGATGTGCTCTGGTCTAGACTCAACCGTAAGCTCGGCGAGACCCTCCAGCTTGCTGAGTTGATCGAGCAAGTATCTCCTTGATTCTGGAGGAAACTCCCGACCGTCGAAGAAGCTGCCGGATGTGAATATCCGGAGACCGTAGGGGCCCTTGGAACGAGGGATTCTCGCGACTGTCCTGTCAACCTGATCTGCCATCTCGGCGGGCGTCACATCACGCATGCATGTGTCGGTGACGTAGCCACACATGGCGCAGCCGCCCGAGTCCCTCGCCCAACGGCAGCCTCCGGTGTCTAGGATTGCGTAGTGAACCACCCCTTTCCCGTGGAACATCCGGTCCTGCCTCGTCCAGAACGATGGCCTCGGAGTTGGTCTGGCCTCCAAGTGGGGTTTCCTCAGTTCGGCTATGCGATCTCTGAGTTCCTGCGCCATCGACCCGCGTCGCCCCGTGCCCCTGCACCTTCATTGCTTGAGGTCGATCTCGACCCTAGGGACCTAGAACGGCATTCCGGGCGGATCTGAGATATATGTTACAGAACCTCTCTCATCTGTGGATTTCCCGGCTTTCGATGGATGGCCTAGATCCTCGGTCCTCCAAGGCCGCACGCCTTGGACGTCCGCTTCTCGCCGTCAACATTTTCATTGCCAACCACCAGACGGACAGCGATGCCGTGCATCTGCGGCGTCGCATCCTCGAGACCTGTTCGGATCGGTAGGTACCTCAGGGAGATGATTGCATTCGAGGCCAGCCACCAAGCGGCCCCGGAGGTCGCCGGACTCGTTGGAGACACCGCCTTCGCCGGCGAGGATCCGTCTGTCAGAGTACCCATGCAACGAGCTCTCTTTGGGGTGGCGAGGATTGGCAGAGGCCTGATGCTTGATGACGTTCTGACTGATCCTCCCTCCTTCAGATCCGATCTCCTCGACGCGTCCAGAGGTTTCCTCCTAGCGCAACTGCCCCCCTCCCCCTCTGGGGCCCCGCTCTTCGGCAGTGCCATCCTCGGTTGGTCTGACGAAATGGTTGTGGGCCGTGACCCATTGGGGACAAGACCGCTCTTTGTGGCCCGAAAGGGTGTCGTTGCCGTGTGCAGCGACCCGAGTGCGATCGCCGGCCTAGGACTTGGCACTCCCGACCGCCTCGCCCCATCCCGGATGGTACACCTGGGGTCGGGTAGGCAGGTTGACTTGGAATTCCAGCCGAAAGTTGGGCATTGGACTCGAGAGTCCTCAACGGAGCATCTCATAGTGTCTTTGAAGAGGGCGATCGAGCCTCTGCCGACTCCCCGAGCCGTTTTCTTCTCCGGCGGGATCGACAGCCTCATCCTCGCGAAGATCAGCGAGCAACTCGGGGATACCACCTGCATAACAGCCGGAATGGAGGGCTGCAAAGACCTCGCCAGAGCGGAATCCGCTGCGGACAACCTGTCGAGCCCCTTGGAGACGGTCCGCATCGCTCCCGAAACCATTCGGCACGATGTCCGGTTCCTTTCGGAGTTGACCTGGGGCGAGACACCCATGAACTTGGCGATCGCGCTCCCCCTGCTTCACGCAGCAACCAGGGCCCGGGAACTTGGAATCGACACCGCAATCTGCGGGCACGGTGCAGATGAACTCTTTGGTGGGTACAAGCGGTATCTCTCCGACCCTGATCCCCAAGGGTCCATGTTCCGGGATCTGTTGCGCCTTCATTCAAGGGGCCTGGACTCCTCCACCCTAACGGTTAGGTCAAGGGGCGTGGATGTCTTCCTGCCCTATCTTGACGAGGATGTTGTCGGCATCGGGTTCTCGCTGCCCCTCGACAGGAAGGTCTGCAACGGACAAAGGAAGGTCCTGCTGAGGGAAGCGGGGCTGGAACTGGGCTTGGCCGAGCGAGACGTGTCGATCGAGAAATGCGCTATACAGTATGGAAGCGGGGTAAGCAAGCATGTCGGCAGAGTCCTGAGGGGATGTCGTCGTGACAAGTCGAGAGCCTGAAGATCCCATTGCAGCCGAGATACGCCGGATGAGCCGTAGATACGCTCTGCTCCCCATCCACAGGGTGCTTCTTGGTCACGATGGCTCAATGACCAGGCTCCTTGAGCTCATCTTCTGCTGCACGGCGAAACTGAAGACCATTGGGCAGTCCGTTGTTCCCTGCCCGTCGAAGCCTGCCAGGGTACTCGAGATAGCTACGGGCGAGCCCGTGAACGAGCGTGACATAGTCATCGTAAGAGGGTCCGACGCCCTCCCTCTGCTCTATGCAAGATCCTATACGCCCCTCGCCCGTCTCAAACCGGCCTTCAAGGCAGATCTCATGAGGGCCGACGTCCCCATCGGCACAATCATGCGGAAACACCGAATCGAGGCCCGGAGGGAGATCCTCACCGTCGGCCTTGTGGGAAAGAGCAACCGCCTCCGCGGCCTCCTGGGCCAGCCAGGGCCGTACCTCTTCCGGACCTACAACATCATAACAGGGGAGAAGCCGCTCATCACAATCTCCGAGTTCCTCCCCGCGTCCCTCTTCTCCGCCCGTCTGCCCATTCGATACACCTAACCCTACTAGCACCCCCCTGTCAGGTGCTTAACACCTTCCCAGGACCCTATGTGCTCGACGACGCCCGTGACTGTGCTGAGCCATCCTCACGTCAGAGCCCTCGGACGGACATGTGGACGCGACGACCGCAACTTGGCGTGCTCGTTCGTCCTCCGGGAATCACGGACCGCGTCAGCCGAATTCCTGTATGATCTCGTCCGGCTCCTTCCTGTCCACGAAATCGATTTCGTCGAAGTGGCTGTCGTAGCTCACGATGACCTTGATGTCCTCGGCCCGGGCAGTCTCGGCGTTCAGGGCGTCCTGAAAGTCAACTTCCTTGGCCGTGTAGAGCCGAATCGCCGCCTCAACGAAGTCC
>Ga0172366_10000500_pt1 | contig 28297 bp, 25 predicted proteins | sample LakKivSesite69cm_FD_114533 | JGI IMG/M metagenome (GOLD analysis project Ga0172366, IMG submission 114533) | Sediment microbial communities from Lake Kivu, Rwanda - Sediment site 69cm | ecosystem: Environmental > Aquatic > Freshwater > Lake > Sediment | place: Rwanda: Western Province, Lake...
CATTTCGCGCTTTGCTTCCAACTGAATCTGCCTAAGTCCTAGAATGCCACGCCCAGTTATCACTCCAACTCCGGGTGGCTCTTCCACTGCTATTACTTTCCCTACCTCCCCCTCTACCATACCTCCGAAAGGAATAGCTTCATGGATTTTTAGCCGTTTTCCCTGCCACCAGGTATAGCAGCTTGGCCAAGGATTGTACGCCCTCACTTTCCGCCAGAGCTCTAGCGCGGAAAGATGCCAATCAATCACGGCATCTTTACCCGTTATCAACGTGCTATAAGTAGCCTGGGTCTCATCCTGAGCTCGTGGTCTGAGTTCGCCCCCAAACCACTTGGGCAAGGTCTCCAGCAAAAGCCTGGCTCCCACATCAGCCAGCTTGGAGCTAAGCAAGCCTGTGGTATGCATAAAGGAAATGCCCACTTTCTCCTGAGCTAAAATCGGGCCGGTGTCCAATCCAGCGTCCATTAACATTATGGTAACACCAGTAAGTTCGTCTCCGCAGAGGATGGTATTAGCAACTGGAGACGGACCTCGGTGCCGCGGCAATAAGGAAGGATGAACGTTCAGACAGGCAAATCTGGGCAAGGAAAGTACTGCTGGGGGAAGAATAACACCGAAGGCTGCTACAACTATTAGTTCGGGCCGCAAGCTAACCAGCTTCTCCATCGCCTCGCTTGATTTAAAAGTCTCCGGTTGAATAACTGGTATTCCTCGCTCCAGCGCCAGCCTTTTCACTGGAGGAAAAACAACCTGGTGTCCTCTGCCAGCCGGCCTATCGGGCTGAGAACACACAGCAAGCACCTCATAGATACCCTGGAGTAAAGACGCCAATATGGTCACTGCAAATTGCGGAGTGCCCATAAAAACGGTGCGCACTTTCATAGCACAACTATTTTTAGTTAATTTTTTAATTATGTCAAACATTGCCTTGCGGAAGTTTGAGCAAACTTGTTACTCTATAACTCGTAAGTTATTATTGTCTTAACCGCGTCTTAATATTCTCTGCAGTTACCTTTACGGCTGCGCATTGTTGGGAGTGGGGATAGATTGGAACCAGCGAAAGAAATTTGGAAGAGAGCCCTAGGAAAGCTTCAAATTCAGGTCAGCAAGGCAAATTATACTACTTGGCTTAGCAATAGTCAGGGTCTAAGTTGTCAGGAGAACACCTTTGTCGTCAGTGTCCCCAATGTTTTTATCGCTGAATGGCTATCCAAGCGCCTTTATCCTCTGGTAAGGAAGACCTTGGCTGACACCATGGGTAAAGATATCGATGTCCAATTCGTAGTGCACAATAGCGAACAACTATCAGCTAGCCCTTTGGCCAATCAAACCGATGGCGGGACAAGCAGCAAAGCTACTCAGTATAGATTCAATCCAAAGTATACCTTTGATAACCTTGTTGTCAGCGATTTTAATCGTTTAGCTTACGCTGCCGCTGTAGAAGTAGCTGAAAATCCGGGAAGCAGCTATAACCCTCTTTTTATTCACAGTAGCACCGGTCAAGGCAAGACTCACTTACTACATGCTATCGGGCATTTAACGATAAGCAATGGGCTGCCAGCAGCCTATATTACCGGGGAGCAATTTGCCAATGAATTTGTACGCGCTGTAAGAGAAAACCAGGTTGACAAGTTCCGCAGCAAATTCAGAAGTATCCAGATCCTGCTATTTGACGATGTTCACTTCTTGATCGACAAGAAACAAACCTTGCAATGCTTTTTCCACACCTTCAACGAGCTTTACAGCAATAACCATCAAATTGTCATCACTGCTGATTGTGCACCCAAAGATATGCAGCCACTTAGTAACAAGCTAAGATCACGCCTTGAAGGAGGTCTTGTTGTTGATATACAACCACCCAGCTTTGAAACACGCCTGGAGATTTTACGGGCTAAAACAGAAAAGGCGATGATCCACCAACTAGAAGGGGTGTTGCACATTGTAGCGGAGAAAGTGTGCGAGAATGTCCGCCAGCTTGAAGGCGCTTTGGTGTATCTCACTGCCCAGGCTAAGTTAACTGGAGCCACTCTCACTCCCCAAATAATCAACAAGTTATTAACATGTACGACTCCCAAACAAGACATAAAGTTGCTCTTGCAAACGGTAGCGGACTATTTCAACCTTACAGTAGAAGCACTAATCTCCACAAAGAAAGACAGGAAAACCACTCTGGCACGACATATAGCCATTTATCTTATACGCGCAGAACATAACTGTTCTCTAACTGAAATCGGCAAGGAATTGGGTGGCAGAAACCATGCCACAATTCTTCACAGCTACGAAAAAATAGCTGGCGAATTGAACATCAAACCTAGCCTCTCTAACCAAATCGCCGAAATCAAGCAGCGAGTTAATTCGTACAAGAGTCATAGCAAGGAACACTAAACTGTGTAGAACTGGTACCGATTTGTGGATAAATTGTTTCTTTTCCCGCTCACATCGCCTTCTGAGACCTGACCTGTTTCATTCTTTATTCGCCTCACAATGATATTGTTTATAATAATTAGTAATTACTTATCAATATAATAAACCATATGTTAGTGTTATATGATAGATAAAAGGGAGTTTGTGGTTCAAGGTGGATGTGGGGGAGATGGCTGTGTTAGCTTTCGGAGGGAGAAATATGTTCCTTTCGGTGGTCCGGATGGTGGGGATGGTGGAGACGGTGGAGATATAATTGTTGCGGTGAGCCCCAACGTAGTTGGCTTGAGCTTGATGCAGTGGCAGAAAGAATTTATAGCTGAAGACGGCCGTCGAGGAGGAAGTGAGCGGAAGCGTGGTAAGAACGGGGAGGATTTAGTTATTTCTGTGCCCGTGGGTACCACGGTTTTTACTAAAGCTGATTCCGGAGAGAAAATATTTTGGGCTGACTTGTGTACCCCCGGCCAAAAGGTTTTGGTGGCTAGGGGGGGCAGGGGAGGGCTGGGTAATGCTCGTTTTACTACAGCGGTAAATCAAGCTCCCGAGATAGCTAGCAAGGGTGCATCAGGAGAAGAGCGACATATTGTCCTCGAGGTAAAACTCATTACCGATATCTGTATCATTGGTCATCCAAACTCGGGGAAATCCACGTTATTATCTGCGGTATCGAGAGCCAAACCCGAAATTGCCGATTACCCCTTTACCACCCGCCAGCCCATTCTAGGAGTTATGCCAGATGATAAGAGAGACTTTATCGTTGCCGAGATTCCTGGACTTGTTGAAGGTGCTCACCTTGGCAAAGGATTGGGAAACGAGTTTTTGCGCCATGTGGAGAGAACCAAGCTGCTGATTTACTTATTGGATGGCAGTTCGCCAACCGTTCTCGATGACCTAAGCCAGCTAGATACAGAGATAGCTTTATACAAATACGCTTTATCGCAGAAGCCAAAAATCGTGGCGGTAAATAAGATAGATTTGCCTGAGGTTCAAGCTCGTTTGCCTGGAGTGAAGCAGCGCTTTGCCAAGCTCGGGGTGCCTGTCTTTTACATCTCTGCAGTTAGCGGCCAAGCTGTGTTAGAATTGATGAGGAAAGCTATGGAAATGGCGGACCGGGCAAGCCAGAATGAAGCAATAAATTCGCCGGCACAAATAAAGGTATTCCGTCCCAAACCGAGGAAATAAAAAAGTGAATGTAGGCGTTCTTGGTGGTACATTTGACCCTATCCATATTGGGCACCTTGTTGTCGCTGAGGCAGCAAGGATCAGGTTAGGATTTAAGGAGGTTCTTTTCGTGCCTGCCGGGCAGCCCTGGCTTAAGCTGGACCATAATATTACCCCGGCAGTCCACAGGGTGGAGATGGTGCGCCGTGCCATAGCTGACAACCCTCATTTTAAGCTTTGTACTCTCGAAGTAGAGCGCCCCGGTCCCTCTTACACCGTGGATACCCTGACGACACTACGAAAGCAGCTGGGTGGTAAAGCAAGTCTTTTCTTTATCCTTGGGTGTGATACCCTAGCCGAGTTGCCTTTGTGGAAAGAACCGGAAAAATTAATTCAATTATGCCGACTGGTGGTTGCTCCTAGACCCGCCCTGAGCAAAGTCGGAGGATCAGGCCCAAAAGATTTGAAGCACTTAGAAACAGCGATACCCGGGCTGCTGGACAAGGTTATTCAGCTTGATATGCCTGTAATCGGGATTAGCTCCTCAGGCATTCGCGAGCGTATAGCTCAGGGGCTGCCCATTCGTTACCTGGTGCCTGCTGAGGTAGAAGAATATATAACAGAACAAAATATATATCCGACATCTGCGAGATAGCTAGCGACCAGGTTAAATCACCCAACGATTGGATAATGCTCAGGGTAAGTTTGCTGCACTCTGACTGATAAGAAATGGGGACTCAAAATGACAGAAGCGTTGCTAGACAACCTCTTAGATATCGAGGTTTCTCACGCTTTGCGCGTGGGCCTGGATGAATCTTTTACGGGGCAGAACTTCGTCGCCCATTAGCATATGAAAAGCCTGGTCTGCGGCTATGGCATCGTCTACCTTTACTTTGAGCAGGGTCCTGTTAGCGGGGTTCATGGTTGTCTCCCATAGTTGCCCGGGAGTCATCTCCCCTAGCCCTTTGTATCTCTGAATCTCTACCTTGTCTTCTCTTAGTCCTTTAAGCTTTTCTTCCTTTGCCTGTTCTGAGTAAAGCCAGAACTCCTTTTTACCGGATTTGATGCGGTAAAGAGGTGGTTGGGCAATGTAGAGATAGCCCTGATTAATTAACTCTGTCATATGGCGGTAAAAGAAGGTGAGGAGCAAAGTACGAATATGTGAGCCATCAACATCGGCATCGGTCATGATGATTACTCGGTGGTAGCGCAGTTTAGAGCTATCAAATTGGTCATCACTATTTGCTTTTAACGCTGTGACAATGGCTCTTAGCTCTTCGTGTACTATAATCTTTTCTTTGCTGGCCTTTTCCACGTTAAGTATTTTGCCCCTGAGCGGGAGAATGGCTTGAAAGCGGCGGTCTCGTCCTTGTTTAGCTGAGCCGCCGGCTGAGTCACCTTCAACCAAGTAAATCTCGCATTTTGCTGGCTCCTTCTCGGAACAATCGGCTAGTTTCCCTGGCAGAGTTGCTGTTTCGAATCCAGTCTTCTTTAAAACGAGGTCACGAGCTTTACGTGCCGCCTCTCTAGCTTTGGCGGCGGTGAGGCACTTTTCTATGATTGCCTTGGCCTCGTTGGGGTGTTGCTCGAGGTACAGGGACAAGCTACTTGCTACAGCAGATTCAACCTGACTTTTTACCTCGGGATTTCCCAACCTTGCCTTAGTTTGTCCCTCAAACTGGGGTTGGGGTAGCTTTACGCTGATGATGGCCACTGCCCCTTCGCGCACATCCTCCCCGGTTAAGTTGGGGTCTGTGTCCTTCAAAAGCTTAGCATTGCGGGCATAATCGTTGAAAACTCGGGTCAATGCTGAGCGGAAGCCGGTAAGATGGCTACCTCCGTCTCTAGTATTGACACAGTTGGCAAAGGAGATAGTAGATTCTGTGAAGCTATCGTTATATTGCAAAGCTGCTTCAATTATAGTGCTATTTATCATAGTGGAGATATAAATAGGATACGGGTGAACAACATCTCTATTTTTATTCAGGCGGAGAATAAAACTGGCTATTCCCCCATCGAAGTAGAACGCTTTCTCTTGATTGTTTCTCTCATCTTTGAGAGTTATTTCTACCCCTTTATTCAGGTAAGCTAGTTCCCTTAATCGCTGACAGGCCAGGTCGAAATCACAGTCAATATTCTCGAAGATTTCCTTATCAGCAAGGTAGGTAATTGAAGTGCCTGTGTCCTGGGCGTCGCCAGCAATTTCTATGTCGCCTTGGGGAATTCCTTGGTGATATTCGTGGTGGTAAATTTTTCCTTGGCGTTTAACCTCAGCTTTAAGCCAGGAGGATAAAGCATTTACTACCGAAGCACCAACGCCGTGGAGACCACTGGATACACCATAGACATAGTTGCTGAACTTGGCTCCGGCGTGCAGGCGAGTCATGACTGCTTCCAAAGCTGTAATATCTTCTCCCGGGATAGTCTCTATAGGGATACCTCGCCCATTATCAGTCACGGTGACGCTACAATCCTCATGGATAGTGATGTCAATTCGGTCACAGTAGCCAGCCATGGCTTCGTCTATGCTGTTATATACTATCTCATAGAGGAGTTGGTGCAATCCGTGTCGGTCGGTGCCGCCAATATACATGCCTGGCCGTAGGCGTACGGCTTTGATTTCATCTAAAATTTGGATATCTTGGGCGGTATATTCGTGATTTGCGTAGTTATTCATGTCATTCTATTGGCATACGACAAACGTATAGTCGATGGCAGGAAAGAGTGCAAGTTTCCACTTGTCCTTAATGGTGATGGCACTATACCTATTATACCATATCTGACATTGCTGGTGCTACTTTTAACCCCGATGAGATCGGAGTTTAAGCATTCTGGCTATTTCAGCCAAAGGAATGGTCTGCTGTTCTCCACTCCTCATATCTCGCAATATTACATTTCTATTTCTGCTCTCTTGTTCGCCGAGGATGAGAACATGGGCACTGCCTAAAGAGTTCGCTTGTCTCATCTGTCCTTTTAGACTCTTATCACCTGTAGCCATGATAGTAGCAATTTCAGCTTTGCGTAACTCCGCAGCAATTTTCATCGCTTGAATCTTGGCTTCTTGCCCCAGGTAGGCGATAAAAGCATCGGGCTTGGGCAATGGCGGAATATCTAAATGCTGTCCCTTCAAATTTAATATTATTCTTTCCAGCCCGGCTGCAAAGCCAACTCCCGGGGTTGGTTTTCCTCCTAATGCTTCGATGAGGTCATCATAACGACCGCCTCCGCCGAGTGTGCTTTGCCCCTCTTTCTCTTGAGGTTCCACCTCGAACACTGTCCTGGTGTAATAATCCAGGCCACGGACTAATCTACGATTCAACTGAAAAGGGGTGCTCAATATCCTTAAATATTTTTGAACGCTTTGGAAGTGGAGTTGACATTCATGGCAGAGATAATCCGGAATTTTCGGTGCGGTTTTAGCTATATTCTGGCAGGAAGCTTTCTTGCAATCAAGCAGGCGTAGCGGATTTCTGGTCAACCTAGCTTTGCAGTCAGGGCACAGACGGTCTGTATAACTTGAGTAATGTTGCTTCAGCACTTCTAAATACCCGGGTCGGCAAAGCTTGCAGCCGATGCTATTGAGCTGAATAGAAATGCCGGATAGCCCCAGAGAGAGGAAGAATTGCCAGGCCATTTCTATGACTTCGGCATCAAGAGCTGGATCAGCCTCACCCAAAGCCTCAAAGCCAACTTGGTGGTGCTGGCGGTACCGCCCATACTGGGGGCGCTCATACCTGAAGGCCGGTCCAATGTAATAAAGCTTCACGGGTTGTGCTAAGTTGAATAACCCATGCTCTAGATAAGCCCGGCAAACTGGTGCTGTTCCTTCTGCCCTTAAAGCCAGTTCTTGTCCGTTTTTGTCTTTGAAGATATACATTTCCTTGTCCACGATATCTGTTCCCCCAGCAACAGTTTGAGTGAAAAGCCGGGCATCTTCGAATATGGGTGTGCTCAGTGGTTGGTAGCCGTAGAGCTGGCACAAGAAAGCAACCTTTTCCTCTATGTATTTCCAGTAAATATATTCTTCCGGTAGAATGTCGGATGTTCCCCGGGATGCTTTATACAAAGGAATCCTCCTTGCCTATCTTTTAGTTTACCATATTGTAACTATTAAGCCTGCTCTTGTCATTCTGAGCCTTTCGCTTCTGTCATTCTGACCCCGTATGAAATAAAGGGGAGAAATCTAATTCCGCTCAGGGTAAACTCCACAAAGAATTTTTGAAATTCTTCGTCATCCCGATTTATCGAGACCCCTCAGCATGACATTAGGAAACATGCTTATGACTATGATTTGCGTTACTTTTGCCATTACAGTATTATGAATTAAATGGAAGTGAATGCGCTCATAGAAAAAGTTAGTACTTACCTGCCTGATGACAAGGTAGCTGTGGTCAAAACAGCTTGTGAATTCGCTGCTCGAGCTCACCAAGGGCAAATGCGTAAAACAGGGGAGCCTTATTTAGAACACCCTTTAAGTATAGCTATGGACTTGGCTGATTTTCACCTTGATGCTGATACCATAGCTGCTGCCTTATTGCACGATGTTCCCGAAGATTGTGGTGTATCATTGGACGAAATCGAAGTCACCTTTGGTTCACAAGTGGCTAAGCTGGTTGATGGGGTTACAAAGCTGAACAAGCTCACAAGTCGAACTCGAACGGGAGAAACAAAGTCGAAGGTCCAGGCGGAAAACTTACGCAAAATGCTTCTGGCTACGGCTGAAGATTTGCGGGTGATTCTCATCAAATTGGCAGACCGCTTGCACAATATGCGTACACTAGGGGCTTTACCCCCAGAGAAACGGCATGCCATCGCTCAAGAGACCTTGGAGATATATGCTCCGCTAGCACATCGTTTGGGTGTAAGGAAGACGAAATGGCAATTAGAAGATTTGGCTTTTCGTTATCTGGAGCCACGGGTTTACCATCGCATCGCTCGCCTGATAGCTGGAAAACGGGCTGAGAGGGAAGGCTTCGTAGCTGAACTCAGTCAGATTCTGTGCCTGGCATTAGAGAAGGCCGATATAAAAGCCAAAGTTTCTGGCCGGCCAAAACATATTTACAGCATATATCAGAAGATGGGCAAGTATAATGAGCAGGGTAAAGATTTTGGCGATATACATGACCTTTTTGCCCTACGTGTGTTGGTGGACTCGGTTTCAGATTGCTATAAGGCATTAGGGGTAATTCATAATTTTTGGCGTCCTATACCGGAGGAATTTGACGATTTTATTGCTAATCCCAAAGATAATGGCTATCAAGCGTTGCATACTACGGTAATATGTCAAGGTACCACACCTCTGGAAATACAAATCCGGACCCATGATATGCACCACGTCAACGAATATGGGGTGGCTGCTCATTGGCTCTATAAAGAAGGGAAAGCAAGTGAGTATGCTACAGATAAAACAGCTTGGCTGCGGCAGTTTGGTGAGTGGAGGGAGGAGCTTGATAGCGAAGACTTTCTGGAATCTATTAAAACCGATGTTCTTGTGGAGCGGGTGTTTGTCTATACTCCTAAAGGGGAGATAAAGGAGTTGCCCAGGGGTGCCACTCCTCTAGATTTTGCCTTCCGAATTCATACGGACTTGGGCTATAGATGTATTGGAGCGAAAGTGAATGGCAGGCTTGAACCTTTGAATTATACTCTTAAGAATGGTGATGTGGTGGAGATTATGGCCAGCAAAGGCGATAAAGGCCCCAGTCTGGACTGGCTTAATCCTGAGCTTGGTTATATTAAGACGTCTCATGCGGGAAGCAAGGTTCGGCAATGGTTTAAAAAGCAAGAACGCGGCCAATGCATTGAAACTGGCAAGCAAATTTGGGATAGAGAGCTTAAGAGGTTGCTCGTCGGTTTGCCTGGTGTTGACAAATTAGCGCGTTTGCTTAAATACGGCGATGCGGATGACCTTTTTGCTGCGCTGGGCAGCGGCAGCATAAATGCTTCTCAAATAGCGCTTAAATTGAGTGGAGACCTGGAGCCCCCTGGCGAGGGAGTTGCAATTCTGCCTCCGCGGAAGGTTAGCCCTGTAAGCATCAATGTGTTAGGGGTCGGAGACTTACTTACTCGTTTGGCGAATTGCTGTCATCCCTTGCCCGGGGATAAGATTATTGGTTATATTACTCAAGGACGGGGTATCACTGTGCACCGGAGGGATTGCCCTAATATTATCAATGAAGAGGAGAGGGAAAGATTAATCAAGGTGGGATGGGGTGAAGTGGCACAGGTCTATCCCGTGACGATTCAGGTTGATGCATGGGATAGAGTTGGTCTTGTCAGGGATATTAGTGCTATTATAGCCGAGGAGGGAGTAAATCTCACCGAAGTAAGCACGACCAATCACCACGGTGATAGCGTCTCATTGTATTTTACATTGGAGGTGAAAAGTGCCGCTCAGCTAAGTAAAATAATGTCTAGAATTTATTCAGTGTGGAACGTAGCAAGTGTAACGAGAAAGGAGGTATAAGTGTCAAGTAGTAAGCGGAATAACGAAGCTGCTAGAGCAGCGGAGAGAAAACGGTTGCGGAACCGCTTAGTACGCCGTAGTGTCAAGACCTATGTGGTTAAAGCGAGAAGCGCAGTTGATGCCGGGGAAGAATCGGCATATCAGAAAACAATGATGGCTATAAGCAGCGTAGATAAAGCAGTGAGCAAAGGGATTATTCATAGGAATAAAGGCGCCAGGCTTAAATCCCTCTTAATGCACAATCTAGATAAGGGACAGGGAGCAACTGGCTGATAACCGATGGCTATTAAGTCGCTTTCAGCAAAGCAGGAACGCATTATCAACTTTGTCACCGAATTTTTACAGGATAAAGGTTATCCTCCTACTATAAGGGATATTGCTGCTGGATGTGGGATAAGTTCTACCTCGGTAGTAGCTTATAACCTGAACAAATTAGAACAAGCGGGATATATTCGCCGCTACAGTGACATATCTCGGGGAATTAAGTTCTTGACCCCACAGCAGAAAGGAAGGAAACTTGTTAATATTCCCATAGTGGGGGTAATAGCTGCCGGTGAGCCTATTCCGGTGCCTGCTTCTGATACAGGAAATGTTCTTGCCACTGAGGGATTAGAAGTGAGCGAGGAATTACTTCGTGGCAAGCAAGATGTTTATGCACTGCGAGTCAAGGGCGACTCCATGTTAGATGCTTTAATAGGAGATGGGGACATAGTTCTAATGGACTATGTAAACAGTGCTGAGAATGGCGATATGGTGGCGGTCTGGCTTAAAGAAGAGCAGGAGGTCACACTTAAGAGGTTTTTCGCTGAGCCAAATTCCATCCGCCTGGAGCCAGCAAATAAGAGGATGAACGCCATTTATACTACTCCTGATAATGTCGAGATTCAGGGACGGGTGGTGGCTGTGATTCGGCGTGTTCCATAGCTTGAGAAATGCAACATGACAAAGGAAAAGTTTAAAAATAGTCCAGCTTTTTTGACTTTTGTTTTTTAGTTTAGTGCGATGTTGTCCCAATTCCAAGCGGTAGGGCAGGCTCTCTTTACTCAGGGACTGGTTTTGTCCCAAGGAGGTAACCTTAGCATCAAGCTTGGAGAGCATCTGGTTATTACCCATCGAGGCAGCACCTTGCACTCTATTCAGGCAAGGGATTTGGTAGAGACGGGGATAAATAAAAACAATCGGGCTACCCCCCTGGCTTCCAAGGAGCTGGAAATTCATCGCTGTATCTATAAAAACACTTCAGCATTAGCAGTAATTCATGCGTACCCGCCTTACGCTGTTGCCTTGTCTTTCACGGAAACAGAGATTATGCCCTGTGACGTAGAAGGGCGGGCTTTGTTGTCTAAGGTACCTGTCTTAAGCACAGAGGAGGTAGTAAAACTTGAAAACCTTGCCGGAGAGATAGCCAAGCTACTAAACGAGTATAAGGTGGTTTTGGTGCGGGGTCATGGAAGCTTTGCTATCAGCCAGTTATTAGAGGAAGCCTATTACTATACTACTACCTTAGAGCAGAGTTGCCGCCTGCTCTATCTCCTCAAGGCTTTACAGGTAGAGCCCGGGATAACTCCTGGTTAGGAAAGTCGATTATGCCTCGATTATGTCAAGGCTTTGGGGGAAACTATGTGGTACCAATCAGAATACTTAGGGTTTCTTCCTAACATCACCTTGGCAAAGAGCTTTTGCAATTTGGCGGTTACTTTGCCAATCTCGCCCGTGCCTATAGGGCGATGGTCGATTTCCAATATGGGCGCTATGTTGGCTGCTGTCCCGGCAAAGAAGCATTCGTCGGCCACATAAAGTTCGCTTCTGTCAACTTGTCTCTCAATTGTATCTATGCCTAACTCATTTTTAGCTAATTTCATGACCGTGTCCCTGGTGATGCCTATGAGGATGTTATCGGATGATGGAGGAGTTATCAGTTTTCCCCCTGAAACAAGAAAGATATTTTCACCACTGCCTTCACAGACATGTCCGTCTTGGGTTAGCAATATTGCTTCATCAAAGCCAGTTTCCTGGGCCTCGCTCTTAGCCAGAGCGCTGTTTACATAAATACCACAAATCTTGCCTCGGGGAGGAATCATGGTATCATCCACGCGACGCCACGATGAAGTGCAGCAGCGAACACCATTCTCTATATCAAGGTAAGGAGGCAATGTGGTCACGATAATAAATAAATCTTCTTCTAGATTGTGGAGACGAACCCCTATAGTTTCGGAGCTTTTATAGGCTAAAGGACGGAAATATACGTCTTCCTGGTAGCCACTTCTTACTAAAAGTTCCCCGGTCAATTGGCAGAGCTCATCAATAGAGTAGGGGAGATTCATTTTCAGGAGGCGGCAGCCATCAAACATGCGTTTATAGTGGTCCTGGATTCTGAAAATGCAAAACCTTTTCTGTTCGCTATCCCAATTACCGCGGATGCCCTCGAAGCAAGCGGTGCCGTAGTGGAGGGCATGAGTCAAGATTCCGATTTTGGCTTCGGATAGTGGCATAAATTGTTTGTGGAAAAAAGCATAAGGTGGCACGTTGCTCCTTTCTATAAAGCGGTCAATTATAATTCGTATTATAAGTCAAGACAAGCCCTCTTCGCCATTCTAGGTCTTTAATTTATCAGGCGAGGCTAAACCTCGCCATTAAATTATTTGTAGGGGCGTGGCAATCTCATTAACTAAATTCCAAATCCTAAATCCTAAGCACTAAATACTAAACATCCCGATTAAAGCGGGACAAAATCCTGAATGTTTTGACTATTTGGCCATTTGTGCTTTGAATTTGTCCCGACTTTTCGAGGATGCTGGACGAGGTCGGCATTTAGGATTTCAAAATTGGTATTTAGAGTTTCCACTCAGGGCTTAGAATTTCCTGTTCCTCTAACTGCTCTAAGAGGAAATGCCGTTGCCTGTTATTATCGCCGTTGGGCCGTATTTCCTTCGAATTTTATCTATAGCTTTATCCAGGTGCTCCGGCTTTTCCGTCCCGGAATCAAACATAGGGAGTTGTTTCCCCTCGCCAACCAGGCTTGATATTCGAATACCTATGAGTCGCAATGGTTTTCCTTGTTGTGCCAGAGCTTTAGTCAGCAACTGCTGAGCTGCGGTAAAAACAACCTGGGTAACGTCGCTAGCTTCTTTTAAGATGACCTGGCGGGTGATTGTCTTAAAGTCAGCATACCTCAGCCTTATAGCGATACATTTTGCTCTTTTATTTTGGCTGCGCAAATCCTGGCAGACCTCCTGACATAAATTGTGAAGGTTAGCCTCAAGAAAATTGCGGTCCAGGGTATCGCGGGCAAAAGTGAGCTGCTGGCTGATGGATTTAGCTTCGCCCGGCGCCTCTACCTGCCGGTCATCTATCCCCCGGGCATAGCTATGAAGCACTGCTCCAGTTGCTCCGAACTGTCTTTTGATCGTGTCCAAAGGAAGGCTGGATAATTCTCCTATCGTGGTTATTCCCATCTCCTTTAAGGACTGTTCTGTTTTCTTGCCTACCCCTGGTAATTTAGCTACGGGGAGGGGATTGAGGAAAGCCTGTTCCTCCCCCGGGGCTATCTGGAGCAGCCCATCGGGCTTACAAAGGTCGGAAGCTATCTTAGCTACTACCTTGCAGGTAGCGATACCTACTGAAGCTGTGAGCTCGAGCTCCTTATGTATTCTTTCTTTTATCGCCAGTGCCAGTTGGCGATGAGAACCATAAGGCTCTTCATATCCAGTGACATCAAGGTAGGCTTCGTCAAGCCCTAAAGACTCAATATGGGGAGAAAAATCGCCTAGAATCTTCATAAACTTAGCTGAAGCATCTTTATAGAGAGAGAAGTGAGACCGTATGAAAATTGCCTGGGGACAAAGGCGGCGTGCCTTGGATGACGGCATACCGGAATGGATGCCGAAAGGTCGCGCTTCATAGGAAGCAGCGGCAACTACACCGCGGCGCTCGGGGTCTCCGCCGACGATTACCGGCTTTCCCTTCAGCTCCGGGTTAAGCACCTGCTCTACGGAAACGAAGAAGGCATCCAAATCAATATGGAAGATACAGCGAGCCATGAAGTAGTATATAAACTAGCATATAGAACTGATAAAGCCAACCTTTAATCGGTATGTGCCCCAACAATTCTCGGAAATGTTCAGTCCAACCCTGTCCAACAATGCCACATTAAACACGCACTCTGAATGGAAAAAGTTCTATGTTATTGCGTCCCCGCAATCTGACTGCAGTTGCCCTACAATAATTCTGCCTCGGCTCTCTGCAAAATATGAGATATTTCCCTGTCAACATCTTCAGGCAGGGGCGTCGGCTTATGCGTCGCCAGGATTTCCTTCACCTTCTCATGCGCTAGCTCGCCCAGCGACTTTACTCCTTCCTTCTCCCATGTCTCCAGACTGTCCGTATCAAGCCTGGGCATCCACCTCTCTCTGAAATGCTTTAGAGTATGCCTTTCCCCCAGAAAATGCCCGCCAGGTCCAACTTTATCAATAACATCTAAAGCCAGCATCTCATCATTAACCTCAATGCCCTGCGCAAACCTTAAGGCATAATCCACAATCTCATTATCAATCACCATCGCCTCTGGAGACGTGGTTCCTCCCAGTCCTCCCAGGCCGAGAACAATGTCGGGAACAGGCTCAATCGACAGGCGTGTTAGCAGCGCCTCAACCGTATGATGGCTGTATTGCTGGGACAGAAGCCTGGAAGCACCGTAAAAAACCTCCCTATCATCAGGTAAGCCGTAATAGTGGGCTAGTTGTCCCAGGCCCAGATCCATTAGTGGACCCTCAGGAGATACACCCTCCTCCCCGGTATGAAAATTCACGGTGCTGGCACCCGCACAGTAAACTACCGGCGCGCCAGGGCTGGCTAGCTCCTGGATAACCAGGCCTCCCAGAACATCAGAATTGGCGATAACCATCGTGCCCACCGGCGTCGCAGGTCCCGTCGCCCCCGACAGAGTCAGTGGATATAACACGACCGGAATACCCGCCTTGCCCAGCTCTATCGCTCCCTCCGTTATCCCCTTGTCATACGTCAGCGGGGAGAACGGACACTGCACCGCCGAGACAATGGATCTCTCTCTGAGCCTTTTACTGTCGCCAACTATAGCAGTGGCAATTTCAATCTGGTATTGGGCAACCCTGGCATTCAATGCCCCGTCCTCGACATGCTTCTCCGTGTTTCTCAGACAAGTGCATATACCCACCAGGTCCTGCATGGGGCCTGGCACCTCTGTTGGAGTTCCCATGACATAGGTAAGCTGCACATGATCCAGATAATCAGCTATCACCGCACAGTTAGCAACATCTTCAGCCGTGGAATATCTCCGCTGCCCGGTCTCCCAGTCCAGTACAAAGGGAGGGTCTCCATCCGCACAGAAATGCGGCTCCTTTTTATTCAGCACAAATTCATACCTGGGATTCCGGGCACCATATGTTATGGTCTTGGGAGGCATCTTCAAGGCCTCCTCCACCAGCTGCCTGGGAAGTATGACCCGGTTCGTCCCGTAATCTACCTTCGCTCCATCCTTCTTCAAGATGTCGAGAGCTATCTCGCTCATCACCTTGATGCCCGTCTTTTCCAACACCTGCAATGAAGCATTGTGAATAGCTTCTATTTCATTCTCTGATAAAAAATTTACCCTGGGTTTACTCACTCTGTTTGACCTCCTTGAATTAATTTGGGCTGCTCTAAGGTGCGCGGGAATCTTTCCCCATCGGATTTAGTTTTGCTCTGCCGTATACTACAAAATTGTACAATGTAATGCTAGCCCTTGTGCTGACTGACTACATGGATAAAATTTAGTGGGATATTTTAGCAGGTTCCTTTTCAGTGTATCCTACCGGAGTATGATAGGCAAAAGACTGGTGTGGGCGATTGAAGTAATATTCTATTAGCCATCCAGTCAGTCAGGTGAAGGACTTTTCTAGAATTGTTGGACAAGGGATTCACTATCTGCTCTTGAGGAAGATATGAACAACCCCCCGAATTCAAGGGATACCATACCAATTAAGCCCATTGCAAATTAGGTATTATGCCCTAAGAATTCAGGTAACAAAGTAGCGTCTTGCTTAAGCCTCTGATAAGCTCTCAGGCTGTCCTCAAACTTCACCAAAATGGACAGATTGCCGTACCGCGTCTAGTTGAATAATATCGTTGTTATCACCGTCGTTGTTTTTACTACTACGGATAGTTCTATATTTGATATCTACAGTAAAATCGACACGAAATTACTCCTTTTTTAATGCTATACTTTATCCTTCAGGAGGTATGGAGTGATTGAAAGAGTGGAAATTAACCGTAGCAAGACAGCTGTCATTATCATGGACTATCAGATACGTATACTTGATTCTCTACCTAGGGAACGACTACCTGAACTCCTCAAGAGGGCAAATATTATATTAGCGAAGGCACGGCAGAAAGGCCTTCCGGTTATTTATATAGAAGTCATACGTGGTGAAAGAACACCAGAAACGGAAATTCATCCCGATATCAAACCTAAAGCCGGAGAAACAGTGTTGACCAAGTCTCGTGTGGGACCGTTCTCCACAACAAACCTCGATGAAATCCTGAAGAAACAGGGAATTGATACGCTGGTGCTGATGGGTGTATCTACAAGTGGATGCGTGTTATCAACAGTGCGCTGGGCATATGACATTGACTACCAGCTAATTGTTCTCTCAGACTGTTGTGCTGACCGCGATGACGAGGTACATCGGGTGCTCATGGAGAAAGTTTTTACACGGATGACAAAGGTGATTACGTCACAAGAGTTCATAGAGGCATTGGGTTAATTTAGTCTTTACATTTTCCCCCGATGAAGCCTCAAGCTATACTTAAACTTCACTGAGCTAGCAAGTGGTATAATGGGATTTAGCTCTCTGATTGATAACAGGGTCTGACTAGGATTTGGAGTAGATAGAAATTGTTTAGAGCAGACATTGTATTCCGCTTGCAGTACTGCCTCTGATGCAACAATAGGGTAGATTGTTCTAGTCAGGTAACAAAAAATCAAATTGTTGTATGCCAGCGACAATCGCTGTAGGGCACACCTTGGTCGCAGGCAATTACTAGTACCATTTAGCTATATATTTATGTACTTTTGGGTGATTGACGCACGCACCCCTACCTAATATCATTAGTAACAGCGAAACAGGCAAATAAAGTAGCACTCAATAAACAGGAGAAACACCGGGAAGTAAGACGAGAACTGAATAAAAAAGTACGGGAGGCGATGAACCGCTACCTGTAGGTGGTTACTTGGGTAACGGGGAGCCAATAGTAAAACCGACCCGAAAAGAGTCGGTTTTTTTATTTGGGGAAGATAATGAAGCTTAGCTGGCAGAAAAGAATACAGGAGAAGAAGGGGGGTGGCACTGCTTTTGGTGCTGATTCTCATGCTTCTTGGCAGCCTGATGGTTATCCCACTCCTCAGCTTTACGAGCACCGCGCTTGTCGCCGCTCAAGGGAGCACTCTAACATGAGAAGAGCTTGCTTCTTCTTTGCATTAGTCCTGATTATGACATTATTCGGTTGCAGTGGTGGCACTGCTGACATCGAGCCTCATGAGCCTTTGGAGAACCCTGAGCTTATGGGGAGCTCTGAGTCTATGGGGTATACCCTGACCACCATCTGCAGCACCGCTGGAGGCTCAATAATCATCCCTGGTGAAGGCGACTTTGTCTATGACGAAGGAGCGGTGGTTGACTTGGTCGCTGAAGTTGAGCCAGGCTACTGGTTTGTCAACTGGACAGGTGACATCGACACCATCTTTGATCCCGATTCTGCCTCAACCAACATCACCATGAACGATGACTACTGCATAACAGTTAACTTCGAACCACTTCCGTCTATGGAGTGCTCCCTGACAACGAATAGCACGGAGGGCGGGGAAGTAACGACACCTGGTGAGGGGACTTTTACCTGCGATGCAGGCAAGATGGTGAATCTACTTGCTGTGGCTGATGAGCATTATGAGTTTACTTGCTGGACCGGCGATGTGGACTATGTTGATGATATCTACGCTGCTGAAACAACCATTACTGTATGGGACGACTACTCCATTACTGCGAACTTTGAGTTGCTGGAGTACACCCTGACCATAGACAGCACGGAGGGTGGATCGGTGACCGTGCCCCGGGAAGGAGAGTCTGCTTATCCCGCAGGAACCGTGGTTGAACTTCTCGCTGTGGCTGACGAGCACTACCAGTTTGTGGAATGGATCGGCGATGTGGACGGGATTGACGACGTCTGCGCCGCTGACACCTTCATCAACATATGGGGCGACTACTCCATCAGCGCCGAGTTTGAGAAGGTGCCTGGTCCCGAGGTATATAGCGTGGAGCCGAGTAGCGGTCAGCCAAAGAACCGGTTCACAGTGACCATATTTGGAGCAAACTTCAAGGATATACCCAGTGTTGATTTCGGCGAATGGATTGTAGTGCAGCAAGTGACCTTTGTTAGCGCTTCCCAACTGGAAGTACGCATCATGGTGAACAACTTGGCCGAACCTGGACCGCGTGACGTTACCGTCACCAACCCTGACGGGCAAAGTGCCACGTTGCCTGACGGCTTTACCGTGCTGTGACAATTACGCGGTCTTAACAGACGTATTCTCACGAGGCATATCTTGTCGGCGCGTCATCGAAGCCATCTTGCTCCAGTGTTTCCCCAATTAAAAGTTTCCCTTTCAACTTCTTCAATACTCTTGGTTAACGTGATTACATGATATTAAGGAGTATCCCTCCAATACAGACTGGCTAATCCCAATGAAGTGGCTTCTTTCTCCTTAAGCCGAAGGATTTGCGGAACAATTGCCTGTGTTGTTGTACTTTAACTTGTTTCGTTATCTCAAACACACACACTGAAGGGCAGCAGTTCTGTGTTATCGCGACACCACAATTCAGAGAAGGCTTAACACAACTAGCATCTCTGTCTCAGGTTGGTTATTGTGAGTGTGACAGATTGTGGAGTGAATCCATCATATCAATTACGTTGCTAATTCTTCCCCAATTCCTAGCCTCACATGCTTTCTTCAGTTCAGTGATTACCCATGCATCGGTATCACTTAAGAAACTGATCAGGTCTTCCTTCAGCATAGGCCAGGATTCAAGTATGGTATATCCAATGTTTGACATTCTTCATTGCCTCCCGGAATATAACTTTTCTAGCATTCTAAATTATCCGCCACTAATGCACAATACATCGATTTGTGACTCAACAATTCTGACTATTTTTCAATCCCTATCATACGACCATTAGTCCTATAGTGACTTCGCGAAATACACCAGAGGAGAGACTCACGTACACTAGCTTATTGTTGAATTTTCAGTTATCATGATAGCTACTAAGACCATGAGAAAGGTAATTGCGGATGGATAAGATAGAGTCGCTATTAAAAGAACTGACCGAGTCCGACGGAGTAGCCGGATATGAGGCTGAGACAAGCAGGGTGATTAAGAAGCATTTCGAACCACTTGGAGAGATACTTGAGGATAAGCTTGGCAGTTTGATTTGCCGGAAGAAGAGCCAGGCGCAAGAGCCGAAGGTAATTCTGGGGGGTCATATGGACGAGATTGGTTTCATGGTCAAACTCATTACCAAAGAAGGATTTGTGAGATTTGCACCTCTGGGGGGTTGGTGGGACCAAGTTTTACTCGGGCACCGAGTTCGCATCAGAACCAATAAGGGTAGCATCCTTGGAGTGATAGGTGCTAAGCCCCCGCATCTGCTTCCTGAGGAGGAGCGCAAGAAGATTTTTGAGAAGAAGGATATGTACATAGATATTGGGGCAACATCGCAGCAAGAAGTTGAGGATGTCGGTGTTCGCGTAGGAGACCCTATTATACCGGTTAGTGAATTCGCGGTTTTACCTGGTAAAAAAGCCTATATGGGCAAAGCCTTTGATGACCGGGTTGGCTGTGCTCTGGTTATTACTGTACTACGGAGATTGATGGAGGAAGATCATCCCAATGCTGTTTTCGGCGTCGCCACGGTACAAGAGGAGGTTGGGCTGAGAGGGGCAACCACCAGCGTTGAGGTCATCAATCCTGATGTAGCTCTCATTCTCGAGACAGACATAGCTGGTGACGTCCCCGGTATCAAACCAGAAGAGTCAGCCATCAAACTTGGAGGTGGTCCGACGCTCTTAGCCTATGATGCTCGAATGATACCTAATCTCAAACTTCGTGATATGGTAGTTGATACTGCTAAGAAGCTCAATATTTCACTTCAGATGTCAACCATGGAAAGAGGCGCTACCGACGGCGGGCCAATCCATCTACATAAAGTAGGCGTGCCTACAGTGGTTCTGGGTGTGCCGACCAGACATATTCACAGCCACAACGCAATTTTTAGTCGGGATGATTTTGACCATGCCGCTGCGCTGGTAACAGCTCTCGTGCAAGGTCTGGATAAAGAGACAGTCGCCGCACTTACTTCGTTTGGGGCAAGCTCGTAAGGATATACTAATACATAGGACTGTGGGCCGACATTCCTCGGAAATGTCAACTCCCAAAGTATAATGCACTTACGAAGCCAGAGAGCTGAGTTAACCCCAGCGCCGCTGCTTGTTGATTTTTGAATTTACACGTTGCTACCGTGCTATAATGAGCCGAGGAAACTTGCAGGAGGTGAGTGTATGGCGACGGTCCGGATTTATGATGCTAAACAGAACAGGGTGGTAACGGTAGAGAGGCTAGAGAAAACAGACGTAGAATGGAAGAAATCATTGACCGAAAAGCAGTATGAAATCACCACTAAGAAGGGAACGGAAGCTCCGGGAACTTGTCTCTTTGACACGGTCTACGAACCCGGTATTTTCCGATGTGTACGGTGCGGCACTGACCTTTTTCGCAGCGCTACCAAGTTCGAATCGGGAACAGGCTGGCCCAGCTTCTATGAGCCGGTCTCGCCACTGAACGTGGCAGAGCAACCTGACAGAAGTCTGGGAACGCTGCGGAGCGAAATCGTCTGCGCTCGGTGTGGCTCTCATCTCGGTCATGTTTTCAACGATGGCCCGCCGCCCACTGGTAAACGCTACTGCATAAACGGCGTTGCACTGAAATTCGAGCCAGAGAACAAGCTATGACCGAGAGAGCTATATCAGAAGTTGCGACCCTTGCTGGCGGCTGCTTCTGGTGCGTGGAAGCGATCTTTATGGAGGTGGATGGGGTCGAGGATGTGATTTCCGGCTACACGGGCGGCGCCACCAACAATCCTACATACCAGGAGGTCTGTAGCGACAGCACAGGCCATGCGGAGGCAGTTCAGGTGGTTTTCAATCCTACCAAGATCTCGTACCGGGAAATACTGCAGATTTTCTTCTCCGTCCACGACCCAACGACATTGAACAAGCAGGGTGCAGATGTGGGCAAACAGTACCGTTCCGCCATCTTCTATCACAACAACCGGCAAAGGGCCCTCGCCGAAGCGCTCATCAGAGAACTCAATGAAGCTCACCTGTGGGAGAAACCCATCGTGACGCAAATTGCGCCGCTGGACAAATTCTATCCCGCAGAAGACTACCACCGAAAATACTTTTCACGACATCCAGAACAATCATACTGCCAGGCGGTGATCTCGCCCAAGATCAGCAGGTTCCGAAAGCAGTGGACAAAGCGCCTCAAGAGATAGCCGAAAACGGTATATTGTTAAGCTGTCCCTTATTGAACTTTCTAGCGTTTTGTTGCTCCTTAACTGAGCTTCTTTTCGTCTGCAAGTACGGTGGCATGCCAGCGTGGATGCCGAAAGGTCGCGATTCATAGGAAGCAGCGGCAACTACGTCGCGGCGCTCGGGGTCTCCACCGACGATTACCGGCTTCCCCTTTAGCTTCGGGTTAAGCGCCTGCTCCACGGAAACGAAGAAGGCATCCAGATCGATATGGAAGATACACCGAGCCATGAAACAGTATATAAACTAGCGCACAGAGCTGATAAAGCCAACTTTTGGTCGGATTATTATCCCACCCCTGGTCAGATTATTATCCAACTTTCTATCGAATCGTGCCCCAACAATTCTGACAAATGTTACTCGTCAGCACGCTTGACAAAGAACATTAGAAATAATATATAATGGAAAGGAACACACATTTAGGAGGTGAAAGCGATGAGGCGAATACTAGTCATTGTTCTTGTGCTGGTGTTGTCGTTGAGTATTGCAGTTCCTGCTATTCCGATGACCCAAGCCATGGGAGGACCATCTAAGGTAACCCCTGATGATTTGCCGGTTGTGAAGCCGCCCATGGAATTGGTCGGGGGACCTTCTATATCCACAGGAAACCCACACGGCGCGCCACCGGGCCAGGAAGTGAAGCCAGACAAACCAGGGAAGCCAGACGAAGAACCTGCAGCCAATAAATGGGCTGTGGTGGTGGGCATCGCTGACTACGAGGGCTCCCAGTACGACCTGTGGCACCCGGACGAGGATGCTAAGGAAATGGCAAGTGCCCTGATAGACAACTACGGTTTTACTAGTGGGAATGTCAAGTTACTGCTCAATAGGAAAGCAACCTGCGCGGCTATAATTTCAGCTATAGACTGGTTGATCCAAAACGAAGATACCGAGTCAACTGTTGTATTCTTCTTCAGCGGTCATGGGTTCAGAGCAGTTGACAGCGAAGGTTGGGACAGCGATACGGAATCGGACGGCCAAGATGAAGGAATAGTCAGTTATGATTTCTACGGCCTTCCTGATGGTTTCTTACAGCAAAAGCTCTCAGCCCTGGAGTCGCAGAAGGTCGCCTTGTGTTTTGGTTCATGTCACTCAGGTGGCATGTTCGACGATGCCAGTGACCTGCAGGGAGCGAACCGTGTGATCGCTTCTGCGTGCCAGGCAGATGAGTATGCCTGGGACTATCTGTTGCTTGGGAACACTCTCTGGGGAAAGTATTTTGTTGACGAAGGTCTCCTCCAGGGTCTCGCTGATCCGCAGGGCGATGATTCCATTGAAGCGGCTCATGCCTATGCCTACTCAGAGGTCACGGGTGTGCGGTCCGATTCGCACCCGCAAATGAGCGATCAGTACGATGGTGAGCTGATCCCGTAGAATAAATAGATCAGGCAGTAAAAACGGGGGCTGCTCAACAGCAGCCCTCGTTCCTTATTGGCCGGCGATTACCGGCTTTCCCTTCAGCTCTGGGTTAAGCACCTGCTCCACAGACACGAAGAAGGCATCCAAATCAATATGGAAGATACAGCGAGCCATGAAACAGCATATAAACTAACACACAGAGCTGATAAAGGCAGCTTTTCGTCAGATTGTTCACTTTGCCGTGGTGTTCCGGGGACATAGTACCTGATTTATAGTAGGCTCGATTGGCATAGTGTTCCTGGAATTCTAGTGAACGTCAACTTCATCCTAGGATTTATTTTTCGCAAGATTCAAATCATTGAATATTTTGTCCAGTCCTTTTCTTATTGCTCTCTTCTGTCCAGTCATCTGAACCTTAAATTTGAATTCTGAATAAACAGCGTGCACCAACGCTATGGCTAATACATTTGACCTCTTTGATATATTAGCAGCGATGCTCACAATAGGATTTTCACCGGCAATTACCAAATACTTATATGTCATCGACAGTATCTCAGGCAGTAACAGGAAACTTTTCATGTAATCCCGGAACAGTTGAGTAAAGCTTTCACAATTGAGAAATTTCAAAACAAATTCCCTAAAGTCCGGCCACATTTGAGTTATTATGATTTTAGAATCCTCTTCATCGGCCATATGATATATGGCATCAGGTGGCTGCGTGAAGACAGTTTCAATCTCCGGAAACTTTTCCTTTATCCACCTGCTAACTTCATGTGCTGGCACTTCAAAAAGTGGTGGGTTGATTTCTTTCAAAATCGATTATCTACCGCTGACAAGGTCTCTCATTATCTTCCGGTATTCCACGAACTTTTCCAAACCGTGGTAAGAATATGCTACTCTATCTCCCATATCTCTAGCAATCCTGTCGGTCGTTTCCCTTTCCTTCGTCATCTCTTTTCTGCCCTCACAACGCATATAGACTTTCCTTTGTTCTGAATATGAATAGGTTGTTTCATTACCAGCAAGATTCAATACCCTGTTTATAAGCCTATTTAAGAGTGGCGTGTCTTCACTCCTCAATCAACAGCAAAGCGCCAACTCAACAAGGTGCGATTTATTATCGCGAAAACGCAAAGGAATATCTAATGCGACCCAATAATCTTTCACAATCCTATTTATCTTCAGCTTCAAAGTCAGTCTGTCTTCCATCACATGTTTTCTTGCTTGCTCTTTTTTCTCGTCCTCCTCAGTGGGACAAATAAAGGTATCAGTGCAGTCCCAATAATCAACATTGGCATAACTACACCATTTTTTGTCTCTCAATAACCCAACCTTAAGCAAGAACCGATACAACATGTAGTTTTTTTGGTATTGACACAATCATCGAACAATGACGCTTGATAAGTCAACATTCCTGTTGGTACAAAGCCATATCGCGACCTCTCTAGCAGTAAACAGCTTCTCCTGCGGAGGAGGAGATTCAACATCTATTTCCTTCCCCAAGCTAATTCTTGTCTTGATTCTGGGTTTTACTGAGTATCTACAAGCGATTGGCAACCCCCAACGCATAAAGGCGGCAATCGCTCCAATTGCACCTATTATTCCGATAGTGAGTATGAGTATGGCCATTTCGCTCATTACGCTTCTTTTATTTGTTAATTACTTTTCCAGCTTACTATAATTAACCTTTATTTTCTAGCAACTTCTGTTGGCTAAACTTCGTTGAAATAAAATACAAGCCATAAAGTTCAGCTCACAACTCAGTATGCAACTAATTAATATTTCAGGCGAGTATGTCGTGAGGATACACCAAGCAACGCTTAACTTCTACGGGTAGAATAATGAAATCATAAACAATCTCTGGTGGTACGGAGTATGAGGTACGGTTAACCAGTTTGTGAGGCAGAATTCTGTGCGGAACTACGCGTGCAGCTTGACTATGGATGCTCGGTACATGTCCGGTATAGCCAGTATCCGCTGGTAACTCTCCTCTGATAACGGCTCATCCAAGCATAGAACCATCATTGCTTTGCCGCCACGCTCCAAACCCAGACTGACCTGCATCTGGCTGATATTTATGCTGGCATCGCCGATAATAGATCCAACGGCCCCGATCATACCAGGACGGTCCTTGTGCTCTGTGAACAGCATGTAGCTGGTCGACGGCTCTATCTCCAGCCAGTAATCATTTACACGCGTGAGATAGGTTCTACCTCTCGACGAAGACGCGCCCACCAGTGTTTTGCCGGCATTGGTAGCAACCTCCGCTGTCACCATATTGGTACAGTTATCACAAGTAGTGTCCTTCTGCTCGGCAACTCGTATGCCCCGGTTGTTAGCGATTATACCGGCGTTGACCATATTAATACGTTCATCGGTTACACTTTCCAACAAGCCGCTCAGAACAGCCACTTTCACCGGGCTGGTGTCTTCCTTGGCAATATCACCCTGATAGTGTATAGTCAGAGATTTCAGTTGCCCGAGGGCGATCTGCATGGCTATCTGGCCAATTATTCGGCCCGCCTTCAAATACGGACCGAGCACCGCCATGTCCTCTGCAGAAATCATAGGGGCATTTATCGGGGACCTAGCAGGATAACCCTGTAGCACAGCTACCACCTGTTCGGCCACATCCCGGCTGGCGCTTATCTCAGCCTCAGCGGTAGAAGCTGCTAGATGTGGTGTAACGATTACTTTGTGACTCTTCAGCAGAATGTTATCCTGGGTTGGCTCCTCAACGAATACATCTATGGCGGCACCAGCCAGAAGCCCCTGTTCAAGTGACTCGTAGAGGGCCACTTCATCTATTATGCCACCGCGTGCGCAGTTAACCAGCATGGCCGTTGGCTTCAGCAATTTTAACTGTTCACGGCCAATTAATCCCTTTGTCGTGGGGTTTAGAGGCACGTGGATGCTAATGAAGTCTGCCTCTTGCAACACCGCCTTTAGCTCAACTAGTCGTATACCCAGCTGCTCTGCCCTTTCCTCAGTCACCATTGGGTCAGAGGCAATAATATTCATACGCAGACTTTTAGCCAGCTGCGCCACCTCTGTGCCAACACGACCCAAACCGATAATACCCATAGTCTTGTTCCGTACTTCGAGGCCCTTCAGCTTGCGGTTCCAGACACCAGCGTGAAGCTGCCTATCCGCCTCTGGTATATGGCGCACGATGGCTAGAAGCATAGCTATAGTATATTCGGCAGTTGAAACTATGTTACCTTCGGGAGAGTTGACCACGATTATTCCGCGGCGGGTAGCCGCTTCCACATTAATGTTATCCACACCTACCCCCGCCCGACCAATAACTCTTAGATTGCGGGCAGCCTCAACGATGTCAGAGGTAACCTTGGTCTCACTTCGCACTATTAGTGCTTCATACTGCCCTATGATTGACTGCAATTGCTCTGGCGTGGCGCCTAGGTTAATATCAACCTTTGCATATTGCTGTAAGATTCCAATCGCAACATCTGCGATCAACTCAGTGATAAGTACATTCATTGTCAACTACTTTTTTAAAGCCCCAGGTTTATCTGGTAGCACAATACAATAATTCTTGGCTGCCTGTCAAAGTTGAAGTAGATAGGATGGTGATTAGAATTTGCTCAACCTTTAAGCACTTCATTTTCCAGGTTATACTTAGGCTGTTTTGTTTTGTCCGAAGCTAAATGCAGCTTTGACGCCGTCCCAATCTGAAGTCTCTATCTCCAATTCAGTTTGTCGGCTTTTAGCTTCGATTTAGTTCCGAGTCTGTCAAATCATTAAAACTGGTTTTTAAATAGACTCTATTCTTGATGTAAATCCTGCGTTGGAGTTTCTGGATTTTTTATGTTCGCTGGCGGCCTCCCGGCAATTTGACATCCCTCGTCGCAAGTCAGGCAGGAATTGCACTACAGCCCATCCGCTTCGCCAGTTGTGTTGTTTGAGTAGTCAACACTTTTATGAACTGCTCCGTCTCTCTACCATGTAAGAGTTTGGTTAACCGAAATCTTAGTTTATATTATATCAATCCCCCCGTACGGGCAAGCGTTTTTAGTACTGGTTACATATTCCATCGTTTGTTATCTCACTGCACGAACCATCGTAAGGGTGCTTTTTATTGTCGCGAAGCTGGTTAGTTAGTCACTTTTGGGGACAATTTCTTTCAGCCTTCTCTCAAAATTGCCTCTTGTCAGGAGAACCCTTCGCTGGCATTTAAGGCCGATGTCGGCGCCCACCCTCACCAATTCCCATTCATAGCTGCCGCAGGGGTGCGCTTTGCGCAGCCGGACTATATCACCCGGCTTTAATTCTATGGTCATTGATCTGGTTGCGGATTTTTTCAGCCACGTTTCTAGCTGCCCGGGCAAAGTCCTTTTCCTTGGAAGCATAAAGAATTTGCCTCGACACATTGATAATCGCTTTCTCGCCCCGGGCATCCACCCCGTAGCCAACTGCTGAAGCCAGGTCCCCTCCCTGAGCGCCGATGCCGGGGATAAGCAAAGGCATTTCGGGACAAATCGAGCGGACTTTCTTTAATTCTTCAGGATAGGTAGCCCCGACTACCAGGCCGATGTTGCCATGAATATTCCATTCTTTGGCTTTCTTAGCCACTGCTTCGTATAACGGCAGGCCGTTGGTGTGAAGATCCTGGAAATCCGTGGCTCCTCGGTTTGATGTTCGACACAGGATAAACACCCCTTTGTCCTGGTAGTTAATAAAGGGCTCTATGGAATCGAAGCCAAGGTAGGGATTGACGGTAGCGGCATCGAAGCCCAGAACCGAGAAGAGAGCCCTGGCATAAGCCCTGGCAGTGTTACCGATATCGCCGCGCTTGGCATCGCCAATTACAGGAATATTATCGGGTACATATTTAACAGTCTTCTCCAGGATAGCAAGCCCTTCGATCCCTAAAGCTTCATAGAAAGCTAGATTAGGCTTATAAGCACAGACCAGGTCGCAGGTAGCCTCGATAATGGTTTTGTTGAATTGGAGAACGTCTACCTCGGGCATAAGCTCCGGGTCGGGGTCGAGTCCGATGCAAAGCCAGCTTTTGTTTTTTCGGCTGGCGTTAAGCAGTTTATCGGTGAATTTCATCGCCGTACCTCAGATAATATCAGGTGATTGGCTTACATTCTACAATATTGGGAGGTCGTTGTGCAGCTTAACCCTGGTAAAGGCTTCGCGGGATTGCCACGCCCCGACAAGTCGGGGCTCGCAATGACAAGAGAAAAAAGGTTCGCAATGACAAGAGA
>Ga0172366_10000501_pt1 | contig 28295 bp, 25 predicted proteins | sample LakKivSesite69cm_FD_114533 | JGI IMG/M metagenome (GOLD analysis project Ga0172366, IMG submission 114533) | Sediment microbial communities from Lake Kivu, Rwanda - Sediment site 69cm | ecosystem: Environmental > Aquatic > Freshwater > Lake > Sediment | place: Rwanda: Western Province, Lake...
GGTAGGGAGCATCTTGCCAAGAGCGAGCTTTCTCGATCGATCGCCTGGAGAAGACGAAATAAGTCTGTCTTCAGTTATGCCGTTGGAGCTGGACAACATCATCGCGTCTGGGAACTTCAAACTCATATGTTTGAGCCCTCTAGATATAGAAAGGATGGTCAGCGAAGAGAAAAGAGAGTCAGCGATATCCGAGCGTATTACAGATGGTGTGTCCCAATATCTTAGCGCGAACATCAAACTAGGCATCAAGATGGCTATTTTGGACGATGTTCTTCCGATGCTGACAGGAACAGAAATTGAAAACTTCCTCAACTTTGTAAGGGGTATGAATTTAGACCAAGTAATTTTCACTTCTAAATATCCGGATCAAGCAAGCTCATTGATGAGAGACCCAAAAGACACTTTGCAAATAGACTTAGGCGCTAGGAAAAAACTGGAAACGTAGGTGATGTAACGTGCTTGCCGAAGAAAAGTCGACAGGTCCGCACGCATCCAAACGGTTTCAAATCCATCCTCACATCGAGCTACTCAAAACCCAGATCTCACGCCTAAAGGTTGTCTATAGTTCTGAAAATGGACTTCACGATGAAGTTTAACTCGCTCCTGTTCTTGTCTAGCTCCTCAATGATTATCTTGTTGTCTAGATTGATGTTGTGTGCGCTTGAATTTCCCTGTTCCCTGAAATTGTTCATTCTTCTCAGCAAATCTTCGCCGAAAGAATCTTTTACGTGAACGAAGTCGTTTATGTTTTTGCCTGCTATATCCAGCAACTTTGAGAAGTCATGGAAGCGATTTTTGGCTGTATCGAAAAACAAGTCAACGTGAGTTCTACCATACTTTTTTCTCAGAATATCAATCAAGCCGTTCTCAAGCAATTTGCGAATCAGGATTTGCGTCGCTGAATAAAGCGCATACTGGTAACTTGCGTTTATTTGATCCACTAAATCTCGATAAAAGTCATGAGGAAATCTTTCGACATCCAGATACTTTGCTTTCACAATAGAAGGTAAGACTCGGGTCGTAGCACCCGAACCAGGAATTATGCCGAGTGCTTCAAAAGCGGGCCTGTACTCCGGATCCAGTGCATCTTGCTCGTCTCCGCCGCGTACTATTCGGCTGATTACAAACTTTGCATCCTCTTCATTTCTTCGAAATACTGCCGCCAAAAACCGTAGAACGCAAGCAGGATAATCATTATCCCCGAATGTTTGACTTCTGACAAGTCTGGGATGCTTGGTCAGATCATAATCCACCAGACCAGCCATCAAAGGCCAGCTTGTGTCATATCTTCTCTTTACTATGAAATCTGCAATCGTTGCCAAGACACGTGTCGGTATTGTAGTGCTCATTTGTACTACCTAGAACAAAAGAGTCCACATTTTCTAATATGCTTTGTTTGCTGCCGCTATTTATGATCTGGCAAGGATCATGTCTTTGCCCCACGCTCTTGGCATAAGCATCAAATTAGAGATCAAGATGGCTATCCGTGTTTCGGCGGAGTCTTTGCCCTTCTAACAGGAGCAGAGGCTGAAAGCTTTCTCAACTTCATAAGAGGGCTCAGTTTAGATCAAACCATTTTCATGGTTAAATACTCGGATCAAGCAAGCTCTCTAATGAAAGATCCAAGGGAAACTTTACTAATACACTTGGACAACCAAGGTGCATAAGCTGCGAACTGGATATTGCCATAGCATCGTTCCGATGCTAGGATTCATTTGTTAAGATTTTGAAATAGATGGAGAACGCTGGAGCTAGACAACGTGGGCATGGCCTTCTCGGAAGCAATGGAGCAATCCTACGGAAGATGTAGCCACATTCTGAACATTCGAAGTATTGATGATCCCTTCGCTCACGAACAAAATCTAACGTATCCAACAAGCGTTTTCTGAAGCTTAGATAGTGATGGGCTGTAAGACCTTGGTCACTAGGCGGGTCAGGAATATAAGCATCATCTTTTGAAAATTTCCTAGTCTTCAATACCAGTTCTTGCCGTTCAAGGCGTCGCAAATACTCGTTTATGCTTTCACCTGATCTCGATCGATCCTCCCCTCCAACTCCCTTTAATTCAGATTTAGTGAGGGCGTCTCGCGTAGTCTGATAATTCTTAACCATATCTTTCAGCAAACCATACTCACCAGTTTCAGGCAACCGATCAAAATCAAGTCTTTTCACCCTATCCATTTCTTATCATCCCACTGTCCCGACTTAGGACATTTCTAAGAGTTCTCGTTTTAAGTTTGTGGTTGTCATACAATGGCTAAACCAGTCATATTTGCAAGAATGAGTGCTGACGATGTTCAACTTGTAAAGAAAATATGCGAGGCCAGAGGAGAGCAAATCAGCGATTTCGTTCGGAGGTCAGTGAGAAAGGAACTAGGCAGACTCAGTTACCTGAGTGTGGAGGAAAAGAAGGCGCTTGAAGTGGAGGCGAAGATGAATGAATAAAGAAAAAAACCTCCCGGCATGGACCGAATGCGTTGGACGTTTTCGCGGGATCGACATAGGCGAATCTGAAGTTTCAGTAATTTTGTCTTGCGGTCGTGAGCACATCATTTTGTCTTTTCCAACAGAAAACAGAGAGTCCCAGATGTTACAGCAAGAGCTATCTTCTTGTAAACCAGGCACAAAATTAGCTCTGATGAAAACTGACGAATCGCTTCTTATCAGAAGATAGCCTCAATGATCATCAAACGTTTTCTTAACAACCTGCAGGAATGGTCGAAATTAAACGACAACTTAAGAGCGCCGAAGGAGGTGATGAGGAATTGACTTTTGTTGTGGGAAAAGACAAACATGGCAAGCTCCGTATGATTGACGCCTTCCTTGCAAAAGGCGCAATGGATTTGGAGTGCCCCCAATGCAAGCGCAAGAGCGAGCCGATACTCTTCTGGTACGACGACGAGGGGGAAGGCCAGGTTTCAAGACGCTACTTCTACTGCTGTCCGAACTGCAAAATCCACTATACAGACTGGGGAGAAAGCGCCGATTGGAAATCTGGAAGATTACAGATAGAAAAGAGATGCAAACAGAACGGCGATCATGGGAGTGAAAGAGATCAATTCAGACACTCTCTGTTGGACTCTTGGACTCGCACTCAAAACAACACACTAGGAGAGTTCTAGCATGGTAATGAAAGACGGAACTTCATCGCGGCGCACCAGAACAACCACGGTTTCGAGATGGAAGGATTAGGCAATCCAAGGGTGACGAACACTATGTTTTTAAGAAATTTGCGTAAAGGATTCAAGTTTAGTATGATGTTGACAGCCTTGGCTGAGCATATCATACTATCAATAAGAAGTTTGCGCAAACTAGTTATCCTCGCTTTTGTGGCAACGCTTACAGCATACTTTTTTTGGAATGCTGTTGGCGTAGCAGGCTCTTCATCATACTCCGAATTGTCAGTAATACCTTTCTTCCTCGTAAGCTTGAGTAGCTCTCCAACTTTCTTGCCTGAAGGAAAGGGCAATTTCGAAGCGCATCAACTAAAAGATCATCTCGAAAATCTGGGGGGCGATGGCCCTAAGGTTGCAGCCTACTTGAGGGTCAGCACCCCAAGACAAGCAAAAGAAGGCTTCAGCTTGGAGGCTCAGTATGAGCAACTTTGTAAGTTGAAAAGCACGCTCAAACCCTCTTGCATACATTGGTTCATTGATCCAGGAAAATCAGCCAGCAGAGATTTCGACAAACGGAAAATGAATGCTATCCTGCAACTGAGAGAAGAAGGAGAAATTCAAGAGCTTTGGGTATGGGACGTGTCCAGAATGGGCCGGGAGTGCCGAAGATTACTCTATTTCTTTCTGGATTTCTGTGATAATGGTGCAAAAATCATAACGCCGAAAAGTGAATACAGCCTGAAAGATCTTGCGAGTCTAATTAGATTCATAATAGATGCACACTCAGCTGAAAAAGCTAACAAAGACAGAACTGCCGCAGCCGTGGCGGGTAAGGCACAAGCTTTCAAACAAAAACATTGGAACAAACCTGTGCCTCTGGGCTATTTTAAGAGAATCTGGTTAGAGAAAAACATTAGTTTCGAACCAATAATCCAAGAAGTACACCGTCTCTTTTCACGCACAATATCCATTGAATTCGTCCGACAACACGTCAACAAAAAGTTCACGCAACTACTGCCAAAACCACTAAGTCGAAGTGCAATCAGACGAATACTTTCAGATCCAGTTTACGTGGGCAGGCCTGAACACTTGGGGGAAATCATTGTCGATCCTTCTCTTGCATTCATAGATGAGAAGACAGTTCAGAATAGTCTTGACATTCTTGCTAGACTTCATAATCGATACAGGCCCAACAGAATTGGTCCGCTGGAGCAATTGGCCATTTCGCAACCAGTTGGTTTCCTGGAAATGCTTGACATTTTTGAACTGCATCACAAAGGGTGCGGAGGACTAGTTAGAAAAAACGGTACTGCGCATGATGAAGGGCCATGGCAGCAGTTGCTCAGATGTAAAGCATGCCCAGCGGAATGGCGGCTTCCTCCTATCAAGCAACGGAACGAAAGTCGATTTCGGAATGCTTCTGGAGAAAACTCAATAGGAAAGCTCGTCTTTGACGATGGACGAACGCCAGAAAAGAACAAGACAGCAAAAAACACGAGGAAGAGAAATGCCTCTTCAAGTAAGCATTTTACACAAAGTCTCGCAGGATTTGCTGGGGTACTTGATCATTTTTGTGCGGTGAACTCAGACCAGAAACGGAACTTGTCAGCCCGCGCCGCGGTTTGCTCACGGGTCTACTGACGGTGAATTCTTCACCAACAACTTTGATAAGGTCCCAGCCATCGTTGATCAGTTTCAAGAGCGTCTTTTCGTTTGAAAGTGTTTTCACATTGTGAGATGAGCGCTCAGCCTGGCTTTCTTCGATAGGATTGAGATGCATCAGGAATTGGTTGAATACCCTGTCAATCTCTGCATTTCTTCGGATCTCAGGCATTGGTGGTCTTCTAGCTTTACCAGCCTTGTAGCGCATTAGAGCCTTTTGAACTTGAAAGAAGAGATCGTCCGACATGATCCTGAGGTCTTCAAGATAGTGGCTTACGCCTGCGACGGAATATCTCCCAATGTAGATTTCATTGGTTAGAATGTTGCGCACTGCTGTCGCATTCCACTTCTTATCATGTTTTGTCAATATTCCTTTTTCGTTCAGATCAAATGCCACTTGGGGAAGCGCGTGGGTCGCTGAGTACTTTCCGAAGATTCTTAGAACAAGCTCAGCTTCCTGATTCACCATGAGCTTTCCATTTTCTTTCTTGCAGTAGCCAAGCGGAGGGTGCGGGTTTGGCCACCTGTCCTCTTTCGCTAGCGCATGCAATCCTAGCCTGGCCCTTTCTCCGATAAGCTCGCGCTCGAGTTCCGCTACCGACCCGATTGATCTGAAGTTGAATCTTCCGATACTGCTTGTTGTATCAACGTACTCGGTTACGCTTGACAACCCCACTCCATATTCGCGGAGGTTTCTCTCCACATTTACCAGATCTACGAGAGACCGACAAAAGCGGTCCAGTTTCCAGAAGACTATTACGTCAAAGCATCTTTGCCTGGCCTTCTCAAGCATTAACTGAAATTTCGGCCTGTCAACTGTCTTACCGCTTTCTTCATCAAAGAATATGTATCTCGTCATCCACCCCTTTTGGCTAACGTATGTTCGGCAGTGCGCAATCTGCTCATGAATACTGCTATTAGATTTCTGGTTGGGTGATGAGATGCGGGCGTAGATTGCTGCCCGAATTGCGTGTTGACTTCGATTTTCATTCTCCCCTGCATTGTCTTCATAGGTTTCAGAATGATCTTCGGTGCTACTTAGACTCACCAATTGATCTACCATCCTATTTGTCCACATTGTGAAACGGAATGCCTGACTGCCTCAATAGTTCGGTAACATCAGCCAAATCAGACGGGGAACCACAGAGGTCTTCGAGCTTGCAGAGGACAACAAAATCGAATTTTCTAGTTCTTGCTTCTTTTATCATTTTCTGAAAATTCGTTCTGTCCATCAAACTTCCATTTTTGCTGAGATCTATGAAAACATGCTCGACTTTCCACCCTCTTTCAGCACTAAAATTCCAGCAATCAATAACCTGTTTCTTGATGCTGACGTCGGAGCTGCGAATTGATGAAGAGGATCCAGCATAGATTGCAGCAGTGGTGTAAGGTTTTCCTTTGTGGTTCTTCATACCCTGCCATACCCCAGTATCTTGAAAGGGGGTAAGCGCTCTTATATACTTTGTGGTACTATGGGGTATTTGAGGGTAGCTTTTTGGGAAAGAAAGTCAAGACAAGCATAGCCCTAGACGAAAGTCTTCTTTCGTGGATAGACTCTCAGATCAAAACTAAACGATTTGCCAATCGAACTCATGCCATCGAATACGCCTTGGAGCAACTGAGAACAGCTGAGAACGCAAAAGCCAAATAGGGTCCCCACAAGTAGTACTCGGTGTTGATGTTGCCAAAGAGTTGGCGAGTGATCTTTGCGATTGATGACTTGGAGTACATTCCCGAAGATCTTACAATCCTAGACGTAACCTTCTATAAGATGACCAGATCCAAATGTAGAGATTTACCTTCGTGTAAAGATGTTAAAGAATCAGAACTTAGACGTAGATTCAGGAAATGGCAAAAGGAAATTCATGCGCATACTGGCAAAAAACCGACATTTGACGAATACAAAGAATATCAAACCAAGATGAAGGAGCGTATTCTTCAAAGATTTGTCGACAAGATTTGTGTATCCACAAAGGTAAAAGCCGATGACAAAGACGAAGCTATCAGAGAAGGGAGTAGAAAAATAGAGACCGCTTTGGATTTTTTAAGAACTTACAAGGTTGGTTTTGAACTTCGTAGTCCTCTCAACGGTGCTGCTAAGAATCTCGTCGATGGATCCGGCACAGTCACTTTTGAGGCGCCTTGGCATCGTGACGCACCAAGTCCTTGGAAATATCAACTCAACAGAAATGACTTGAAAAATCTGTCAAAAGAAGAAGCGGTCCTAAATCGTCTTATCCTTAATCCCAATCCAACGGCGATGAGCAGAAGGATTTCAAGGGCTTTAAGATGGACAGCAATGGGAAACCAAGAGAAGGATCAAGCAGATAAGATTATTAAGTATATCACAGCCCTCGAATGTCTATTCATAAAAGAACGGACCGGCAAAGCAAAGTTTTTGGCAGAACGAGTCGCTATAATCTGGACTAGCAACCATGCAAATAGGACCAAAATATATGGAGACTTTTATAGACTATACAACCTGAGAAATGCAGTAGTGCACGGGAATCATTTTACTATTGCATCAAATGATGAAGCAATCATGAAATGCGTGGCTCCAAACCTTGTTTTCGAGGTTGCAAACGTTGTTGTGGCCAATAGTTTTTCTACGATCAATCAATTGCTTTCTTGGTTGGGATCAAAGAAGGGTAGCTGGCATCCTCCTTCAGTTTGACGCATGTGATCGATCGATCTCGCTTTTGTGACAGCTTGGACTCATTTTTGCGTGCACCGTTTCCTGCTTTCCTTATATATGTTGTAGAGGTAATTATCTGATAAACCCCTCGTGGTTAAAATGTCGTATACGGACAGATTGAAAGACTATTTGCAGGCAGCTGAGCGTGCTCACACTCATACTGGAAAACTGATAACGTTCTCGGAGCTTTTGAAATCAGTTTTTGGGGTGACAAGTTACGAAATAGTTCCGGATGTCGAAAAGTACGTGAAGGCTGGTGGGCTCATGGTCCTCAAGGGTCGCATGGACATGCGACTTGGACAGACGATCATCGAGTTCAAAGTCGATCTTGCTAAGGAACTTAGGACCGCTATTGAAGAAATCGAACGGTATACAGCTATTCTGAGGAAGAATGGACAGAAGATAGCTGAATGCATCGTGACGGATGGGTTAGAGTTCAAAGTCTACACAGTTCGGGAAAAAGCAAAGGAAGTCCGTGCAATCAACTTTGAAAAAGTCACGTCAGAACAGGCCGTAATGTTTCTTGATACATTCCTGTTCGTTGGAAGGAAAGTGCCGACTGCCGACGACTTGAACATGAGATTCGGCCCTGGTTCTCCTATTTATGAGGAGATAGTCGGAGAACTAGCGACCCTTTTTCAAGCGACAAAAGATCCAACCAAATTCGAGCTCTGGTCCAAGAACATGCAGCTGGTTTACGGTTCCACGCCACCAGAGGAAGCCTTCGTTTCCCAAACATACTTGATGATTCTAGTAAGACTTTTACTGGCTGAACATCTGACCAAGGGAGGTTCTCCACCAGCGAGAGACGCTTTGAATGGAAGACTATTTGATTCGCAAGGAATCAACATTATAGAGGATGACTTCTTCTCATGGGTGCTCAACCCGCTGTTCTGGCCTCAGGTTGAGCAATTGCTTGGGACTTTGACAGATGCTTTTGACAGCTATGACCTGGAAGCTGTTGACGAAGACATCTTTAAGGAAATATATCAAGAAATAGTGAAGCGCGGGGAGCGCCATCGGATCGGTGAATACTATACACCTGAATGGCTGGCAGAACTTACGCTAAAGGAGGCTGTCTTTGCAGTTGACGCAAAGCACGAAAGGAAGTGCTACTCCGTTCTCGACCCCGCCTGCGGCTCTGGGACATTTCTCACAAATGCAGTCGCCGCGCTTAGGAAAAACGGATGTTCTTTGGAAGAGATCCTTGATAATATATACGGAATGGACCTTAACCCTCTTGCCGTGGCCATAGCCAGAGCGAACTATCTACTTTCGCTCGGTAAGCTCATAGAGAAGAAAGAAGGAACTGTTTTCATTCCTGTGTTTATGGCAGATTCAATAAGACTCCCCACATTGCGCAAAGAGCTTCTTCACGGGGTGGACGTGCTTGCGATTGATGTGGATAAGGGGCTTCAATTGGATCTGCCGCTGGAAGTGGCTCTCGAAGATAGCAGACTGAAAGAAGTATTGACTATCTTTGCCGAGATTTTGACCGAGTATAGGGCCAAGAGACTTGAACACAACCAAGCTCTGAAGGCATTCAAAAGCAGATGTAAGGCCTCCAAGGCCACGAAAGAAATACTCGAGAAATCCTTGTCGACTATATTGGATTTGGTTGATGTTGACAAAGACTCGGTGTGGGTATTCATGATGCGCAACATATACGCACCCTTACGGATGAAAGAGAAACGTTTTGATCTAGTAATAGGAAATCCACCTTGGGTCTCGTTCAAGTTTGTGGAAAATACGGTTTACAAGGCGTTCATCAAAGACACTGTTTTTGAGTACAAGCTCTTGGACAAAACCCAGACGGATCTCTTTACTCATTTGGACACGTCTACCGCCTTCTATGCCAAAGCAGCAGACATCTATCTATCAAACAACGGGGTTTTGGCGTTTGTCATGCCGAGGAGCGTTCTCACGGCTGCAAAACAGCACGAAGCATTCAAGAAACAATGGAAACCTCCTATGACGATTGTTAAGATATTAGATTTGGAGAAGGTTAATCCCCTGTTTAATGTTGACGCCTGCTCGATCATTGCCAAGAAAGGCGGGGCTACCAACTATCCTGTCGAAGCAGTAATTTGGTCTGGAACGTTGCCAGAAAAGAACCTGCGTCTTAACAAAGCTGTGAAATATCTTGCACGAGTAAACAGCGAATATTCTCCTCCAGTAAAACTCGCTGAGCTAAGCGCTTATCACAGCAAAATCTTGGAAGGTGCATGCATCGTTCCCAGAACGCTATGGTTCGTCACGTTTGTCTCAGGTACATTTGGATTGAATCCCAACGCTCCTTCGATCGCAAGTTTGGTGTTACCAGATGCGAAAGAACCTTGGAGAAGCGTTACTCTCAAGGGAGAAGTGGAAAATGAGTTCATTTTCTTGACAGTGACTGGAAAGTATCTGGTACCATTCAAATTACAATTCTTGCCTGTCGTGTTACCAATCAAAAAAGGGCCACGCGAGTTCAAGATATTGTCATCAGCGGATCTTAGAAAAGAAGGAAAACTGAAGATGGCAAATTGGTTGGATGAAGCAAGGGACGCTTGGAAAAACAATGCGACATCCACTTCTCTCAAGAACTTCCCCGAGCCCATGGATTATGTGAACTACCACAATAAGCTGATTCTCCAGAAACAGAACATTGATTATTTCGTCGTTTATACAGGGTCTGGGACTCATATAGCTGCGGCAGTAGTCGATGCAGAAAAAATACCTAAGGTCCAAGTAGGCAGTGTTAGAATATCTCCCAGTGGGTTTGTTGCTGACTACAAGACGTATTGGTTCGGCACCATGGATGAAGAAGAAGCGTACTATTTAGCTTCAATACTAAACTCTGAAGTGTTGGACCAGATGATCAAGCCACATCAATCGAGAGGAAAGTTCGGGCCCCGTGATATTGGTAGGCTGCCTTTCGAGTTCAATATCCCCCAGTTTGACTCTGATAACGGACTTCATAAACAGATTGCGGCACTCGGCTTGAAGGCTGCCAAAGAAGCAGCGAATCTTCCAAAGACTTCTCGCCTGAAGATGAAAGCCATGATTTCATCAATGAAGGAGATCGACTGTCTTGTTTTCAAATTACTAAACAAATGAGGGATTGGAGAGCTCAAGCGCGCGCTTACATTCGTAGCACGAGCGAAAAATATAGGCTTAGAAAGACGTGATGAAATTGGTTCGGGAAGAATCTGTGAGAAGGGGAGATGAAGAATCGCTGTACTATATTCTTGAAAGAGATTTAGATAGAGGAGCACTGTTTCCGGCCAATGATGGGTGGCTGCCCCAAGTAAAAACAACTGAGGATCATAACTACAGAATCGACTACGTTCTTCAATACGGTGATAAGCTCGTGGGACTGGAAGTGAAGTATGACTTTCCTAGGTTGTGGGATTTTGAACAAGTGAAAGGGCAGTACGCGCAGAGCTTGAATGCCGTATTTTTGGCATACCCGTCTGATCGAGTGGGAGAAGCCATATCTTTTGTGGAAGGCAACAAAGACTATAGAAGCTATGGGCTGCTATCCGTTGCTCTCTTTAGGTCTCACTGCATTAGAAAAGCCAGACTGAGGGAAAGCAGATACAACAATTACATTTGGAAAAGTCATTTTGATAAGGAGAGAATAGTGAGCTCTTTGCCCGATAATGCTTTCTACAACGTGCCAAAGAAAGATAGAAGTCGCATTGTAATTGAACTGAGTAGAGGAACAGGTAGATCAATTCTCAAAAAGCAAGATTGGCAAATGCTGGCTCTTGTGCTTTCGCTGTTTGATGTTTACGGATATAACAAGTATATGGCTTGGGAAGGTGGAGATGGTATCGCACGTGTTTATCTCAAAGTCTTTAAGAGCTACCCGTATTACCCTGAAAGTCTCGTTTATTCCGGTCTGATCTGTGAAAACGCTTATGGTTCAAGGTTGACCATGTTGGCGCCGACAGATGGAGCTATCTATTACAGGCAAAAAATCGAGCAATTACTATCGCAGAAACATAGAGTGGTAATTGAGAAGATAAAGACGTTTAGAAGCGAATGGGAACAACATAGACGTCAGAAGCAAAAGGAAGGAAAAAGCATGTTTCTCCAGACGTGAAATGCAAGCCTTATGACTGCGGGCAATTCTTCACACGTACGGAATTTTGGAAAACGCATTCAACCGCGCTTATTACGCGACTGCCGATATTTCTTCACGAGGACGGGGTCTATTGGGAACTTGTCCGTTTCGTAATATTTCCTAATTAACAAGTTTATTATCGATCGATCTAGGGAAAACTGCCTCATGTGAAACTGCACAAGGCTTTTATGAGAATTGAAGCGAAAGACAGTACTAGGAATTACAAAGGCAGTGACCTGATGGGTATAGAAGATGAGATTTTTGATGATTTCTTTTCAAAGCTTGAAACTGCGAAAGTGCCAGCTGCCCTAATTGCAAAGCTGAAAAAGTTGCGCGAAAGCAATGAACTTGACGCCATGGAAAAAATACTGAATATCCTGAAAGGGGAAGAACAGAATGGTGCAAATAAAGGCAATTAATATCCACGCTTTCCGAGGAATCCCCGATCTCGAGCTACGATTTGATGGCAAGAACCTGGTCCTAAAAGGAGAAAACGCAACTGGAAAGAGTTCGATAGTTGAGGCTTTTGAGTTCTTCTTCACAGGCAATCTATCAATCTTTGCAGGAGAAGGCACTCAGAGTCTGTCTTTGATCAGGCACACACCCCACAAGAACTTCAAGAAAGATGATGTATCTGTCAAGGTGACTTTTGATCCAGGCGAGATAGCGCTTGTCCGCACATTCGATTCGGCGCCGACGCCTCCCGTACTAATCAAAGACTACTTCCAGGCAGCTCAAAAGGGAACGTTCATCCTACATAGATCACAGATTCTGAGATTCATTAATAGTCCTCCAGCTGACCGATTTCGAGCGATTACGACGATCATAGGAGGAGAACGACTAGATAATGTGGAACTCGCAATGAAGCGGGCATATGAGGAATTGCGTAGCAGTGCATCTTACAAAGAAGAGAGACTAGGAGAGATCTTCAGTAGTGTGTCTCAAGAACTCGGGAGAAATGTGACGAATCCAAAACAAGCACTAGATTTAATGAATCAGAAATTGAAAGAAAATGGCCTGACCGAATTGACCTCTTTCGCCGAAATAAGCAAGGTCAGCGAAGAATTTATGAAATCGCTCAAAGAAACGACAGACTTTGAACACATAGCAAAACTCAGTGAAACTATTGAACTACTCGATGACTTTGAGGCCGAAGATGGAGTCTCAAAAGATCTCCAGAGTCTAAATGAGAGAATTAGGCCATTTCTGGAGGAAAAATCCAAAAGAGAACTCCTCCTTCGTGAATTTTTGACGAAAGGTCAGCAAGCAGTAGAACTAGAGCAGGCCAATTCCTGTCCTCTTTGCGGACAAGAGATTGACAGGGAAAAACTGCTTCAACAGATAACTCAGCGTCTCCAAACCTTGAGGGCTCTCTCAGATGAAGCTGCAGAGGTCAGGCGACTGGCTTCAGACATAGACTATAAATTGGTTTCTCTTGACGAAAACGTCGAAGAAGTTTGCACAAAGATTGAACCAATTAAATCGCTCGAGCGCCTAAAAGGAAATTTGGAAAAAACACTGAAGTTTCTCAAGAAGTTCCGGGAAAAGATGAAGTTAGCAAAGGAACTTGAGCTTGATGAGGAATTATCTGTTGAGTCTTATATAGATTTTCAGACTGCTATTGAGCGTTTGGTCGGATCAGCCTTAAAGAAGTGCAAACAGATTTTCAAGAAGATTGGAGTATCTGCTGACTGGAAAAAGAAAATGGAGACTATAAATCTCGCGAATCGAGTGGAAACTCTTCTGAGAGAAGCAACCAATATCGATAAAGATCTGTGCAAGGAAAAACAGAAACGAGACATTGCCCAAAAGATCTTTGAAACATTCTCGGAGACGAAAAGGACGAAAATAGCTCAGATATATGACGCTATAAAAGGAAATGTCAATGCTTACTACTCTGTTCTCCACCCGAACGAACCTCACAGGAATATTGAACTTAGTGTCTCATCTAAGCGTAGGGCGAGTACTGAACTGAAAATGGAATCTTTCGGGTCAATAGAAGATCCTCGAGCTTTTTCAAGTGAGGGCCATCTAGACTCACTGGGCTTGTGTGTTTTTCTAGGTTTCGTCAAGAAGTTCAACGAAAAATGTAACTTCATTGTTTTGGACGATGTGATGACTACAATAGATTCACAACACAGAAACCGAGTCTGTGAACTGTTATATGAACAATTCAAGAGCTACCAATTGCTGATCACAACACATGATGAAATATGGTACGATGAGTTATGCAATCATCAACGCGCTTATGGAATCGACGGGAATTGTAAGAACATGGAAATATCGAGCTGGACGCTCGAAACTGGTCCAATGATACAACCGTACAAACCGAAGTGGGATAGAATTGAAGAAAAGATCAAGGCCGGCGACAAAATCGGGGCATCAGTTGAGAGTAGGCTGTATCTGGAGTGGCTCCTTAAAGCCATCTGTCTAACCATGATGGCGCGACCAGTCTTCAAAGCTGATAAATACATGGTGGCTGACCTCTTGGGTCCCGCCGAAGCTCGTATTGGCGACTTCAAAGACACGCCTTTCAAGAAAACGGCCCAAAAACGATTCCAAGATCTAGAAGCAAACTCGCTTATGGCAAACCTCATGGCTCACGACAACCTAGAAGCAGAAAACGCATCAGCCAAGGAGGTCAGCGACTTCTGCAACGCCGTTCACAACCTGCATCTTGCCTTCTGTTGTCCCAGCTGCAAAAGCTCTCTTAAATACTATCCAGATATGAAGAAAATCCACTGCCCAAATAGCCATTGCAAACAACAGATCGACATACCATGCTAGTACCGAGCGCGCTAACATGAAAAAAAGAATTCAAAGAGTTGCAGATCCTTAAGTGAGGAATTTTGTTGATAAGCTTTGAAGAATTCTGTGACGGTTGGGTAGAAGTCTGTCAGGCATCCAGAAGCACTGAGGAAAAAGGAACCAAGTTTGAAGAGTATTTTCTCGACAAGGTTCTGGTCCCTTTTATTTCCGGAGACTGTAGGGTCGAAAAGCAAAATAGGATAAGAGGTGTCGATTACAGATTTGACTACCTTGTTGTCATGTCGAATAGTATGGGCCACTATGGAATTCCGCCTCAAGATGTCATAGCAGCTTTTGAGTTGAAATCGCATGGTTTCTATAGCCGACCAAACATAGAGCGCGTCAAATTCGCTTTTGAGACCATCGAAAAAGCATGGTCTGCGATCAAGTTGTTCTACGTCACCTTCAGAGAAACCAACTACTATGACAGAAAGGCAAGAATTATCTTTGGAAAGAGCCCAAAATGGTACTATAGGCTATCCGATAGTGGTGACGGTGTCCAACTACCCCCCAAGAGCTACTTTCCTCACGAATGGAACAGGATGGTAGCAAACCTGTCTGCATTGAAACAGGTTTGACCATGGCGCGGCGATCGATCGATCGCTTTGTGGTAGAGCAACCCTGAACTAGTCGGTTTGAAGCGAGAAAAAACCTGTGAATAATATCCAATGGATATTGGACTCGAACCCGTTTGGGGTTAAGTCCGGTCCGACCCACTTTCACATTCTAGCCCGTGCAAGTCGGGGTCATTGCGGTCGCGCCAAAGCACGGATGCAATGAAGGAGATGTTGGACTTGAGCCCGTTTGGGTTCTAGTCCCCTCGGACCCGCTTTTAGATTTAGACTCCCAGCTTTGGTATATAGGCTAGGTATGCTTTTCTTAGCTCTTGCCTGTCTATGTGATGGTAGATGTCTATGGCTTCGCTTCTTCTGTCTCCTCTGAGCTCTTTGACGTATTCTCTCGGCATTCCATTTCTGAGAAGCCATGTTGTGAACCAGTGTCTGAAGCAGTGTGGTCCAAAGTGGTCTTCAAGCCTCGGCGATTCAGAGCTGTGGAAGCCCAGTCGCTTGGCGTACTTAACTATGGTCGTATACAATCCGTTCCTGTCAAGTCTGTTTAGACTTTGGTAGCTTACGAAAAGCGCCTTGTTTTTTGGGCTTAGCTTCTCTCTAACTCTAAGCCATCTCCTAAGAACTGCTGCACATTCATCGTCGAAGAACACGACCCTGTTGCTTCTCTTCGGAGTCGGCTTCAGCGTTATGGAGTAGTCCTCCCAGTGAATGTCCTCAACATCAAGTTTCAGCAACTCACCTCTCCTTATTCCAGTCTTCGCGAACAGCACGGCTATGGACTTGTCCCTCGGATCCATGATTGAGCCAACAAGCCTACTCATCTCCTCCAAGGATAGGAGCTTCCTCTCAGGGTCTTCGTAGCCGTCCTTGTACTGGCGTAGATAACGTTTTCTGAACGGCAACACTGTGTTGGCGTTTACGAGTCCCTCAAAAGTGAGGTAGTCATAAAAAGCCGACAGCGCAGAAAAATAGTTTTCGATGGTTTTGTGCTTCAGGTTCCTCTCGCAGAGAATGTATTGCAGAAAGTCCTTGAGTGCGTGTGCGTCAGCATGATCAACATCTACGCCTCTCCTTAGAAGGAATCCAGCGAATATGATGAGGCTAGACCTGTATCTCCTCACGCTCTCACTGGTCATGCCTCTTAGCGTGCAGTCTTTGCAGAAATCTTCGACAAGCAGTCTGTGGTCTTGAACGAGTTCTAGGCTCATCCTTTCCATCTCCAGCCTCTGCCCTTATACTCTAGCAGGCCATAGCCTTCCAGCGCCTCAAGCTGTTTGGATATAGCTTTCACTAAATCGCTCTCCGAAGGGTCGATGTTCAAATGGGCCAAAATTTCATCTTGAGCGTAGGAACCGCCCTTCCTCAGCAATTCGACCAAGTCCCTGTCGAATTTCCTGACTCCTTCAAAAGATTCTTCGAGGAAAGGCTGAGCTCTATAGCGTCTGAGCTCATTGTCCAGATTCTCAGCAAGCCTTTTCAGAAGCCTATTCTCGTTCCTGGCCTTCTTCAACTCCTCCTCAGCATCTCTCAACTTTCTGATAAGCTCACTTCTGCTGACATAGCTTTCCTCGCCTTCTTCTCTCCTCACAGACTCCTCAACGCATTCAATCACAAATTTCGAAATAGATACGCCGCCCTTTTCTGCTCTTTGCTTCCAATCCTCTGCCATTTCCAGAGATGGCAGGTAAACGTAGATCGCCCTGTCCTTAATCGTCTCGGTCTTGCGCTTGCACTCATCTCCCATGAACCGCACCTAAGTAAGAATGATGTTACGCAGATTTAAGTTTTACTAGTAAATTAGTGCGGGGGGTGGGATTTGAACCCACGAACCCCTACAGGACAGGCTCCTGAAGCCTGCGCCTTTGGCCATGCTCGGCGACCCCCGCTGAAAGTTAATGATGTTTGCAAAAAGGTTTAAGAGTTACTGTACGCTTCAGCTAGGAATGGTGTGTTTGATTGCCGACTCACGGTTCACTTTCTAAAGCCGGAAAGGTTAGGTCACAGACTCCTAAGATACAGGCGACGCCGCGGAAGAGTCCGAATCCTCGGTTTAGAAACAAGCGGAACTACGAGAAAAGGGTAATTCTGCAGCGGAAACCTGGGCAAAACTGGGTTTAAAGCAAGTTTTTATCTATTCCAACTAATAACGAGTGACTATGTCACAGGATACGCTTGCAGTTTTAAACGTTAATGTAGTGACGCTGAACCCGAAACAGCCGAGAGCTGAGGCAATAGCCGTTCAGAATGGCAAAATAGTTGCTGTAGGTTCTAACGAGGAGATTCGCAGGTATGTAGGCAAGGATGCTAAGGTTGTTAATGGGAAAAACAGGACGGTTGTTCCTGGGTTTGTTGACTGCCACGTGCACATGGCAGGATTTGGTTCTTCCCTATTGACTTTAGATTTGAGGAATGTGGGATCAATAAGGGAGATGCAGTTGAAGCTGCAAGAGTATGCCGCCAAGAATGGCATAGGAGACTGGATTTTAGGAGGGCGGTGGGACCAGGAGAGATTTGCTGAAAAGCGTTATCCGACTCGTTGGGATCTGGACGCTGCAGTTTCGGATAGGCCAGTTTTCTTGACTCGTGTATGTGGGCACATAGCTGTCGTTAACAGCAAAGCTTTGCAGGTTGCTGGCATAGGAAGAGAAACGGCTGTGGCAGGTGGAGAGGTTGATTTAGACAAGGCGACTGGTCAGCCTAGTGGGATCGTGAGGGAAAATGTTTTGGAGCTTGTCCGAAAAGTTATTCCGAAACCGAGCCTGAAAAGACTTGAAGAAGTCTGCATTTTGGCTTGCGAGGAGGCTGTGAAAGCTGGGCTTACAGGTGTGCATTGGCTGGTGGGCTCTGCGGATGAAGTACGCGTTTTGCAGAAGCTGAATTCTGAGGGAAGATTGCCGTTGAAGGTTTACTTGGGCGTGCCGGCGGAGCTTTTGGATGAGCTCGTCAAGTTGGGGATGGTTACGGGTTTTGGTGATAATATGGTTAAGATAGGGTTTGTCAAGATTTTGTCTGACGGCTCTCTTGGTGCCCGCACGGCAGCGTTGAAAGAGCCTTATTCTGATAAGCCTGAAACGTGTGGAATGATGCTTTACACTCAGAAGAAGCTTAATCAGCTTGTCTTGAAGGCCCACTGCGCTGGGTTGCAGTTGGGTGTCCACGCCATAGGCGACCGTGCAGTGGATAATGTTTTGAAAGCTTTTGAAAAGACGTTAGAAAAGTTTCCTAGAGAAAATCACAGACATAGGATTGAACATTGCTCTGTTCTTGATCCAAAGTTGATTGAACGTATAAGACATTTGGGCTTAGTTGCTTCCGTGCAGCCTCATTTTGTTGTTTCTGATTTCTGGACTGTTGACCGTGTTGGCAAAGAACGAGCTCGGTGGGCTTATCCGTTTAAAACGCTAATCGACGCTGGGCTGGTTGTTGCCTCCGGCTCAGACTGTCCGGTTGAAAAGATAAATCCGTTGCTGGGCGTTTGGGCTGCTGTGGCAAGGAAGGATTTGGCTGAAGAGAGCCTTACTGTGGAGGAAGCTTTGAAGACTTACACTTTGAATGCGGCTTACGCCTCTTTTGATGAGAATAAGAAAGGAACGATCGAAGTTGGCAAACTTGCAGACTTCACCATTCTGTCAGATGACCCGTTCAACATTCAGCCTGACAAGATTAAGGAGGTTACTGTGGAAATGACCGTTGTTGATGGAAAAATAGTTTATGCCAGCAAGAATTTTCAGTAAAGCAATTCGTTAACCGTTGAATCATGTGTTGCCGGGAGCTCCGTGAGATTATTTTAGGTGGATTTCGACGATATCTCCGTCTTGTAGTGTGAATGTTGGGCCGACTTTTTGCGGGCTGAAGACGAGCCGTTTGGACCAAACTTTCGCGAAGTTGAAGTTTTCTTTGAAGTCGCTGTGAATGTTTTTGGCGAGGTCGTGGATTGTTGCGCCTTTTTTTAGGATGAAGGGTTTCTTGGAATATTGTTTCTCGCTTGGCTCTTTTGTGTAGACCCTTATTATGTTTAGTTCTTTGAAAAGTGTTTCGCCGAGTTTTTCTAGGCCTGTTCTTTTTTCGCATGAGACTGCAATTATTGGTGCTTTGTCGCTGACGTAAGCTTTGAGCAGTTTCAGGTTTCCTTCAGATCCGTCTAGGTCGATTTTGTTTGCAGCTATTATTGCTGGTTTGTATGTGGTGCTTTCGAAGATTGCATCTTCAACTGTGTCTAACGTGGCTTCTCCGGAGATTTTTACAAACGCGTCTGTAACGTTGTAGCTTCTGAGCAGTTCTTCGACGTCTTTGAAGTTGCAGTCTACGAGTTTTCCGGTGACGATTATTCGTAGGCCTGCACCCATGTATTTTCGATCAACTTCGACGTGTGCTTTTGGTTTGCTGATTAGTATTCGGGCTTTCTCCATTTCGTTCAAGATCAGCGATAGTTGTTTGACGGGGTTTTGTGATAGGTCCAGCATTAGGATTAGGCCGTCGGCGTTTCGGGCTATGCCGAGTGTTTGAAGTCCCCATGCTCGTCCGTCTGCTGATCCTTCCATCAGAGCCGGTGCTTCTATCATTTGGAATTGTATGTCTTGGTAGTTCATTATTCCTGGTACGGGTTCTCTTGTTGTGTATGGGTTGGGTGAGACTTCGACTTTGGCGTTTGTGACAGCTGCGAGCAGGCTGCTTTTTCCAGCTTTTGTCAGGCTTATTAGGGCTATTTGGGCTGCACCTTCTTTTTGGATGAAGGTTTTGGGTCCGGTTTTGGCGGCTTTTTTCCGTTTCTTTTCTTCTATTTCTTTCTGTATGCTGGCTATCTGTTTCTTAACTTGGACGCAGAGCTTTGCCGTGCCCTTGTGTCTTGGGACTAGGCTTAGGAACTCTTCTAGCAGGCGGAGTTTTTCCCGTGGATTTTTTGTTGCTTCAACCTCTGCCCATTTCTTTTTTGCGTCTGGAGGCAGATTTGTCGGCATGGGTTATGCGTCCAAGCTGTAATTTTTGAGGTTAACTCTAATATTTGTTTCCGAATATGGTGAGTCTTGCGTGATTTTTTGTTATCATAAACTTAAAATAATTGATCAAACAGTTGTGTAAACGAATTCACTAAAATTTAGAGGAAATTTGAAAATTAGGAGGAGAAAGAAATGAGCAAAGTAGGTAAGCCGCACTTAAACTTGGTCATCATGGGACACGTAGACCACGGCAAATCTACAACGACAGGGCACTTGCTGTACGATGCAGGAGCGGTTGATGAGCGGACGATAAAGGCTTATGAAGAAGAAGCTAAAAGATCGGGTAAAGAGACTTTCAAGTATGCTTGGGTTCTTGACAACCTAAAAGAAGAGAGGGAAAGAGGCTTAACAATCGACCTTAGATTTCTGAAGTTTGAAACTAAGAGATTCTACTTTACGGTTATAGACGCGCCTGGGCACAGGGACTTCGTTAAGAACATGATTACTGGTGCAAGCCAGGCTGACGGTGCTGTGCTTTTCTGTTCAGCGAGAAGAGGGGAATTCGAGGCAGGCATCGGCCCTGGCGGTCAGACGAGGGAGCATGCTTTTTTGGCTTTCACTTTGGGCGTTCGACAATTGGTTGTTGCTGTTAACAAGATGGATGACGTTTCGGTTAACTGGAGTCAAGAGCGGTACAATGAGATCAAGAACGAAGTTGGCAGAATGTTGAAGATGGTGGGCTTCAAGGTTGAAAAGATTCATTTTGTTCCCACTTCAGGGTGGACAGGCGACAACCTTGTGAAAAAGAGTGAGCATATGCCATGGTACACGGGGCCAACGCTTGTCGAGGCTTTGGACACGTTTGAGGTGCCTGCTAAACCCACAGGCAAGCCGTTGCGCATTCCAATTCAGGATGTATACAGCATTACTGGTGTTGGCACTGTTCCTGTTGGCAGAGTTGAAACCGGTGTAGTCAAGGAGAACGATGTGGTCATTTTCATGCCGGTCAACAAGCAAGGCGAAGTTAAGTCTTTGGAGATGCATCATGAAAGGATTCCGAAGGCTGAGCCAGGTGATAACATAGGTTTCAACATCAGAGGAATAGCTAAGACGGATATTCACCGTGGAGACGTCTGTGGACACGTTGCTAATCCGCCGAATGTGGCTAAGGAGTTCATAGGGCAAATAATTGTGATCTATCATCCGACAGCTGTAGCTGCAGGGTATACGCCGGTTCTGCACTATCACACTGGACAGGTTGCATGCAGGTTCACTGAGCTCGTTAGGAAGATTGATCCGCGTTCAGGTCAGGTGGTTGAGGAGAAGCCGACTTTCCTGAAGACTGGAGATGCTGCCGTAGTAAGGATGGAGCCTTTGCATCCGATTGCTATTGAGACTTTTGCAGAGTTTGAAGAGCTTGGACGTTTCGCGGTCAGAGACATGGGAACAACTGTGGCTGCAGGCATTGTGAAAGAGGTCACTAAGAAAGGACCATGACTTTCTATTCTCACCTTTTTTGTTATTCATTTTTCTCAAACGTTTGCAAACAGTTTTTTCAGTCTGTTGGGTGATCTTTAAGTCAACTTTGACGCATCATGGCTGTTCATGAGATCGAGACCAAGACTGCTGGCAATTGTCGGTTCACAGAGGAAAGACGGAAACTGCTATACGCTGGCTGAGGCGGGTGCTGGCACGATGTGCTGCGGGAACTTTAAGGGCTCTTCTACCTGTTATAGTTCGTAGGGCCCGTCGTTTTTTTTGTGTGTGACTTCGTCTGATTTTCTTCAGGGATCTGCTTGACGGGCGTTGAGGCGTTTGTGTGAGAGTGTCGGAAGCATGTTGACTTGTGGACAGCTTGTCAGTTTCGGCTGTGAGAATATTGTTTGTCACTTGCTGGTCAGGTTGGGTGAATCGGGGGTTGACTGAGCAAGGTCACGGATACGTTGCCTGAAGAATAACATTATGCATTTTTGATTGATCGATCGATCGCGATTTTAGAACATGGGGCTTGAACGTATAAAGCTCGCGTAACGTCATTCTTCATAGGTTATTTCTAGGATCACTCTTCCTTTAGGATCTGGGCATTCCACCTCGAAAGCCTTGGGTAGCCAATCGTCGGGTTCATCTATTTTCCTTTGCTTAGCCGGCAACAGAGGAAGCAGACTAGAGAGTGCGTAAATGCAAAAATGTTTGTTCTCTCCAGGAAAGCTCAGTTTTCCACCTTCAAGCCGGAAGCAGTCTCCAACTTTATGCGTGTCACAGCAGCCGCCAATTGCTTTGACTCTGACAATTAAAGTCTTCATAACGATTCCAAAATGGATAAAAGCAGCAGTCAACTTAAACGTTTTTCACGTAGGTATCAACAACATTATATTGTATCTCATGGATGGAGATGCAGCTTATTCAAATGAAGAGAATATTGGCTGATGTCGATCGATGTTCTGGATGTAGACTGTGTGAGGCAGTATGTTCGTTCACTCATGAAAACCATTTTGGATCTTCCACTTCGAGGATAACGGTCATAAAAGAAGACGGATTCGGATTCGACTTACCAGTTCTGTGTGGGCATTGTGATCACTGTAATTCCATGGAAAAGTGCCCTTCGAAGGCTCTGGAAAGAAACGCAGAGGGGTTAATCTTTGTAAATGAAGAGAAATGCACTGGTTGCGGAAAATGTGCAAAGGCATGCGTTGTGGGGGCGATCAAACTACATCCTGAGAAGTTCACTCCCCTAATCTGTGATCTATGTGGTGGGAAAAAATCATGTGTTGAAAAATGCCCCACCAGAGCATTGACTTACACCGAAGCAAAGATGCCGCAGCCTAAATTGCACAGCAAGGTTCTTAAAGAGACATTAAGAAGGTGGGGAATAATTGTCTAATTATTTCGGTTACGCTGGAAGAATTCTCAGAGTAAATCTCACGAAAAACAAAATTGTGACTAAGCCTACCGAAAAACGATTGATAATGGAGTTTGTAGGTGGAAGAGGATTCAACTCAAAAAGACTTTATAGCGAAGTTGCAGCAGATGTCGATGCTCTTTCTCCTGAAAACAAGCTCATGTTTGCAACAGGCCCGCTTGTCGGTACAGCTTTCCCTTTAGGTGCAAGATTCAACGTGAGTGCAAAGTCTCCGCTTACTGGAATCTTGGGAGATTCAAACGCTGGGGGTCATTTTGCCCCTGAACTGAAGTTCGCTGGGTATGATCAAGTAATAATCGAGGGAAGAAGCTCGAAACCATGCTACATTTTTGTGCAGGACCAAGAAATTCGAATCATGGATGCAGAACATCTTGTGGCAAAGGACGTTTACGAAGCAACGGAGACTATTAAAAAGGATTTAGGGGACAGACAAGTTCAGATAGCAACGACTGGCCCGGCGGCGGAGAATTTTGTTCTTTACGCAGGAATATTTGCTAATCTGGCAAGGCCGGCTGCTAGAACCGGTATGGGCACTGTCATGGCTTCTAAAAACTTAAAAGCGATAGCGTTAAGGGGAACAGGCAACGTCAAGATTGCTGATTTCAAGACCTTTTGGAAAATAGCTGAAGAAGTAGAAAAGGAGACCTTCGTTCATCCGCAGTATTGGCCGCGCAGAGTCATGGGAACAACCAGAATTTTGAGCCTTGCGGACAAACTTGGCATTCTGCCCACTAGGCACTTCACTTCAGCCACATTTGAGGACGCCGCTGAGGTAAGCGGTGAAAGATTGGCAAGAGAATACAACGTGAAAAGCAGGGCTTGTTTTTCATGTATAGTTCCATGCAGCAGAATCTATGCAATAAGAGAAGGAGACTACGCTGGCCTCTACGGTGAAGGACCAGAGTATGAAGCCTTAAGTAGCTTCACTGCTAGGGTGGGAAATTCAAACCTGAATCTAGCATTGAAGGCCGTTGACATGGCGAACAAGTTGGGCTTGGATGCAATATCAACTGCTGAATGCATTGCTTGGGCTATGGAGCTTTATGAAAGAGGAGAATTGACCAAAAAAGAAACAGATGACCTTGAACTAAAGTGGGGAAATGGCGAGGCAATACTTGAGTTAATCGAAAAAATAGCCCATCGAGAAGGATTTGGAGATTTGCTTGCGGACGGAGTGAAAATAGCGGCCGAAAAACTTGGAAAGGGAAAAGAAATAGCTTTTCACGTAAAAAGTTTAGAACTTATACAGGCTGATCCGCGAGGCTTGAAGGGTTATGGCTTAGGCTACGCCGTCTCGAGCAGAGGAGCAGACCACTTGAGATCTGAGCCTTTCCTAGAGTTAAGCGATGACCCCGAAAAAGGGATGAAAATGTTCGGAATCCCCGAAGCAACCTTGAGACTTGCACATAAGGGAAAGGGTAAACTGATACGCTACTTTGAAAACTGGTGCGCAATAATAGATTCCCTGGAAGTCTGTAAAAACTTGGCTGAAAACATGGAATTGCTGCCCTTAAACAGAGCAGCCGAAATAACAAAGGCCGTGACAGGTTTTTCCTTCACGGCAAACACGATGTTTGAAATTGGAGAAAGAATAGTCAACTTGGAAAGAGCTTTTCTTGTCCGAGAAGGAATTACAAGAAAAGATGACTACCTACCGACGAGATTCTTGAAGGAGCCTCTACCTGACGGAAATTCAAAAGGAGCAGTATTCGAAATAGAACCCATGCTCAATGAATACTATGAAGAAAGAGGATGGGACTCTAACGGGATCCCGAAAACAGAGAAATTGAGAAAAATGCGCCTAGAATATGTAATCAAGGATTTCAAAAGAAATACGATTCGAACTAGTAAGAAAAAGAATGTTGAAAACTGACATTTGTTATATCAGGCGTTAGCACCGTGGGGTAGGATTCGAACCATCCTCACAGTGGATATGCTCCGATACTCACCTTCTTTTGTACGCACCAAATCATGTACAAGCAAAGTGGAAGAAAGGTAGGAAGAGGTTCTTCTTTACAGGATTCGCAAGAGTTCCTCGGTTGATTTGACCTTTAAGAACACATCCTTTGCAAGTCTTATGACCGCATCATGATTCTCTTTGGTAGTTCCCGTGCATGCATCATCAATTAGGAGAAGATCGTATCCTATGTCTCCGCCGTAAATGGCGGTCGCCAAGACGCATTGATCAGTTAGGAATCCCATTACAATGATGCTTTCAATATCCATGTTTCTTAGAACGAAGTCTAGATTGGTTCCGGTAAATGCTCCTCCATTGGTTTTTGGGAAAACTAATTCCCCTTTAGCTGGCTTCACTTCTTCGAAAAACTTGCCTTTCTCCGCATCCATTGGTACAATGAAATCAGCTTTTCTGTTTATCTTCGCTGTGTGCCTCGGGTTGTCGGTCTGTGCCCCTAGCTTAACATGCATTACGTCGTAACCTTTCTTCCTGCAAGCTTCCAGTATTCTCTGCGAGTTTTTGAGAACTTTCCTGATCCTTTGATCATATTCTCGCAAAGCTTCTCTCACTTCTTTTTCAGGCAACCCTGCGTCCATTGCTTCTTGAAGAAGTGCTTCTGAGCTCACTAGCCTCTGCATGTCAATCAGAAGCAAAACCGTCTTCCTTGGCTTTATTTCGAAGTCAGGGAGTGGCTTGGCCAAGGCCTTGAAAACGTCCTCCATAGTCAGTTTTTCCATTCAATAACCATATTGATAACTTACATCTTCTTTTCTTTCCTCTGCACTCAGAATCTCGTAGAACTTCTGCCTATATTCAGAAGGATGAAGCACATCAATACGAAACTTGTGATATCTCATCTCTGACACCTATGGTGCAAACTAGGGTAAGTATCTACTATTTCAATATAAAAAATTGTTCATAGTATGAGGATAATGCGATTCTAATAAGGCGCGCGCTACTGAGAAATATTTTGATATAAATGTTATTCTATAACAAATCATAGAGAATCTAAAAGTAATATACTCAGATAAACTCTAAGGGATAGTAACTTGCAGTTCCATATCTCCAAAACTTTCAAAGATACAATCATCATGGCAGTAGCAATCAAAATTGTAATTTTCTCTTTAGGTTTCGTTGTGACTTGCCTAAATGAAAGGGCTTCCCCATCTCTATCAATCCTCATGCATCAGTTTTGCAGGTGGGATAGCCCTCACTACCTTGACATTGCAAAGAATGGATATGTTAACTTTGGAGAGCAGAGTCTTTTCATCGTGTTCTTCCCTCTTTACCCATTCCTGATCAGGCTAACTACCTTTGATTATCACTACATTGAATTGTCAGCTCTCTTAGTTTCAAACATAAGTTCCATAGTTGCAATGGTATATCTGTTCAAAATTGCCAAGCTGGAGTTTGGAGAAGAGACAGCCAAGAGGTCAGTCATATACCTAAGCATCTACCCAACAGCCTACTTCCTTTCTGCCCCTTTTACTGAAAGCGTATTTCTTGCCTTCGCTATAGCTTGCTTCTACTGTGCCATGGGTGGGAAATGGATGTGGAGTGGTTTATTGGGATTGTTGGCTTCACTGACAAGAATCAACGGTCTCATACTTCTACCTGCACTTATTATAGAATATTTTTCTCAGAAAAAATGGAAATTGAGGGATGTAGACCTTGACATCACTTGGATAGGACTAACGTTGGTAGGGTTCTTGGTCTACCTCTTCATAAACTATGAAGTCACAGGAAACTTCTTCACATTCATGGAGATTCAGAGAACACATTGGTATCAGAGCCTCAATCCATTATTGGGTTTAGACAGAGCTTGGCAGTGGGCAACTACTGCATCTTTTCCACTGAACATAACTGTTGGAAGTGCCCAATTAGTTTTTGCCATTTTAGGCTTGTTATGCACTGTTGGCAGTTTCCTACGACTCAGACTTTCCTACAGTTTTTACATGCTATTCACATGGATGATGTGTGTATCAACATCCTTTTGGATTAGTATACCAAGATACACTTTAGCCATGTTTCCACTCTTTATCTTGTTAGGTTTAATTGGAAATTCAAAGAAATTCAATTACATTGCTCTCCCATTGTGTCTGATGTCGCTAACCTTTTTCACCATCCTTTTCTCTTCAGGTCAATGGGCATTCTAACATCTCACAAGCTTTATCTGAAATGTACAGCAGGTTAGAGACTTGATGGGGATTTAGATCGTTTTCAGAGAGAAGTGATTAGGGAGCTTAGTATGTCTCACATATGGAAAATGATCGATCGATTTTCTCTTTGAAATTCATCTGGAATCATGCTTCCGTTTCTGCATCAACCAATAAAAACATTAGTATTTGGCTAGGGATTTGAACCCGTACTCGCTGAAGGCGTACCATTTATTCCAACCATCTCTGGGTGCTGAACTTCTGTGCGCAAGAATTAAGTATTGTTTGATGGATTAGTTTGAACAGTGATTGACTGATGAGCATTGAACTTCCTGAAGCCCAGATTCTCGCAGAGCAGATGAGTAAAAAACTCTTTCGGAAGCAAATCAAATCATTTCAGTTGCAAAACTATCAGAAGCTGCAAAGAATAGGCTTCGTAAACAAGGACATAGAAATTTTCGACCAACTCGTGAACAGGAAGATTGGATCGATCACGTCTAGAGGCAACGTCATACGTGTCAAGCTTGACCTCGGCATGAATCTGATTTTAGCGCCCGAGTATGGTGGCAGAATCCTATATCACACAAGTGGAAGCACTGTTCCCAAAAAGTTTCACCTGAAGCTCGATTTCAATGATAACACGTCGTTGACAGTAGCGTTGACTGGCATGGGTGTCATCCAGGCACTGAAAGACGGTGAGCTGGAACGAAGTTACGTGTATAGACGAGACTTCTCCGAAGTGACTTCACCTTTAGACGAAACAGGATTCACGTTCGGACGCTTCTCAAAGCAGTTAGCTGAGAAAAACGTAAACATCAAGTCTGTGCTCGTAGGCAAAGACGCCGTCATAGTAGGTTTGAGCAACAGTGCTTTCCAAGACATCCTTTACCAAGCCAAGATTCACCCAAAACGAAAGGCAGCTGAGCTCAGCGAAGGCGAGAGGCATGTCCTCTATGACGCGATAAGGCTGATGATTCGAGAGAGAATCCGACTAGGCGGAAAAGACCAGTTCCTAGACCTTTATGGAAAGCAAGGGCGCTACACGCCGGCTATGGGTCCAAATATGAATGGGAAGACCTGTCTAGTGTGCGGGACTTCCATAGAGAAGTTGAGTTTGGGGGGAGGCCAGGTATACTTCTGCCCCAAGTGCCAGAAATAGAGAGCGAAGCATCCCCATCGGGCGCTAAAAGTGGAGGCTTCTCGTGCGAATCCCTCCTTTTTTTATGTCAGGTCAGCGTGAGCGCGCATAAGTGGTCATTAATTGTTTTTCGGCTGTTTTCTTCTAACGAAGCCTTTTCTTGGCTTAGTTAAGTTTTTAGGGGTGAGGGTGTCAAGGGATAGCTGAAACAAGTTTTAGTGGA
>Ga0172366_10000502_pt1 | contig 28262 bp, 21 predicted proteins | sample LakKivSesite69cm_FD_114533 | JGI IMG/M metagenome (GOLD analysis project Ga0172366, IMG submission 114533) | Sediment microbial communities from Lake Kivu, Rwanda - Sediment site 69cm | ecosystem: Environmental > Aquatic > Freshwater > Lake > Sediment | place: Rwanda: Western Province, Lake...
AAAACCTTCGGAAAAAGTTGCATATTCAAAATTATTGAACTGGTTGAAGTCAATGTTGTCCAGGGTAGTGGAAGGAAAAGAAGGGAAAGGGGCTGTGAGACCGTCAAGAGCCTGGAACTGAGACTTAAGAACCGGGTTGAAACTATTGATGATCTTCCCGAGCGAATAGTCCATTGTTGCCTGGAAATTAGCGAGTTCCAATTCGCCAACCTCAAAGCTGTCGGAGTGCGAGACCATATCTTCAAGGTTATAATAATCCTTAAGATTAAAGCTTATAATTGAGTCCTTCCTGAAGATAAACGTTACAACACTGTCATCGTTTATATATGCGGTATCATTGTCAAAAATGATCGTGTCATTCTTTTCAATCACATCACTCAGGGTGATCTTTCCATTCAGCACCGACACACCCAGTCCCGGATTAATGTGTCCTTCTTTGGAGAGCTTGTCAATGTCGTATGTCTCCTTTACACAACCGGCAACAAACGCCAGTATGACCGCCATCATAAAAACCGATAGTTTTCTTTCCATAATTGGAATCATTTATTCTCCGTATCCAGCCTGTAATTATAAAGAAATCTGTCGGTGCCGCCTACTATAAGATGCCAGCCGCTTTTTTCCGACAGCTTCCCTATTGAAAACATTGAAGCTCCTCTCAGGGGAAATCCGTTCATGGTCTTTCCGTTGCCGTCGATCAGGTAAATCAGGTTTTTATTTATATCAAAAACACCAATTTTCCTGTCAGAAGCCGAAAAGGTAAAGTCAATCGGACCCCCCAGCGCCGGTGAGCTGAAATCCCTTGTGAACATTTCCGTCTGGTTATGATCATAAAGATACAATATACCTTTATCAATAAAAATATATTCGCCAAAACCATCCCCGTCCACGTCAAAAAAATCAAAGGAATGATCAACAGAAAATGCCCTTAAGTCGAATTTTTTCACACTTCCGTCAAAATAGATCTGTTGAATGGTTCCTTCTGGCGATGAACAGACCAGTAAAGGGTTTGAACCGGGTGCCAGTTTTATTGATGACCCAGCAGCTTTTGTTACTGGTTCTTTCAGGCGCAGGCGAACATTACCGGTTCTGTCGAGCAGGTAAACAGAGGCATTATCTGAAACAATAAGATAATCCTTTCCTGAAACCCGGCACCAGCTTATCTCATTAGTTACAGGCCCGGCTGTTCTGAAAGGATTCCACCCCCTGACAAGGCTGCCGCTCCTGTCGTATGAATAAACCATTCTGTCCTCTCCTGCTATCAGAAGCCTGTAATTGAGATTATTGTCGTAATCAAAAAGCGAAAGGGAATTTAATGCGGGCGACCGGAGCTTAACAGGGTATCTTTCAACATAATTGCCGTTTCGGTCAAGAAGATGCAGGTAATCCCTTCCTGAGAAAAGAAGCTGGTATTTACCGTTCCTGTAATAATCAATCATGAAAACAGATCCTGTTATTCTCTCCCTGAGAGGAACCTTCCACAGCACCCTGCCTGCAGCGTTTATCAGATATGCATTATTCCTGAGGTCCTGGATAAATATTTCTTTTGCACCGGTAATATGATTTGTAAAGAAAAACGGCTTGACAGCAGCAACAGTATCAAGCAGAGTTTCCCACTCGGTGTTCGATTCTTCACGGGCTTCTTCCTTAAACCGGATAGAAAGACTGTTATATATCATATCGTTGCTTGAAGTGAGCTGATATCCTGCAGCTCTTATCTTTTCAAGAATTGCTTTGTTTGATTGGAGCGATATAATAATGCTGCTGCTCAGGAAAGGTTTAAGGTAATCGATTATACGGGAAGGAACAAAATAAAGATTGAATCCGGCAACTGTCGGCAGCGTGCTTTCAAAATCCCTGTAGATCAGATCGTTTGCAAGTGTTTTATTAAGAAGGTTATCATACAGGAGCCTTGAAACCGTGATGTATGAGCTGCCTGTGATCAGGTAATTATCATAAAAAGCAAAATATGAATCATTGAACTCTCCTGCAAACCCCGGGATAATTGCTTCAGAAAATCCTTTATATGGTGCCGCATAAACCGGTATCCTGAACTGTTCGTCAGGCTGAAAATATAGAGTGTTAGCCCTGCCTGTTCCGGAAGAGAATTCATCAATGAACATTTTCTCGGCAAAAGACCTGTTTTTAAGCTCGTATATTATAACCATATTCTCGTCTGCAGGTCTTTCCCTGATATCAATCAATGCCATTGTAACTTCATCTCCGAGATATTCTCTCAGTCGTGAGGCCATTTCGGCTGTCTTGACCAGGACAGCATTACCTGCTGTCCTGGTTCCGTTATTTGTATCGAGGAAGACCGATTTAAAGAGAACCGTTGATGAAGGAAGGATCTTGTATGTGTTGAATACTCCTACCTTTGCGTTCCTGTACCTGTGCAGAATCTGTTCAGGTGTGGTGGTTCCGGTATAACCGCTCAGCACAAGTCCGTTCTCATCAAAAGTAATATCTCCTTCGGCAGAACCGGCGAGCCGGCCTGTTTTCTGTGCTGCTGATGGATAATTTTCATTAAAAAACGATGCAAACACTCCTGGAAGATTACTGAAGATAACAAAAAACCTGTCCTCATTTTTACCTGATGCTTCGAGCACTCTACTGAATCCCGGCATTTCCCTGACATCGCTATCCATACCTGTTTGTTCAACAGCCTTCATCAGAATTTCTTCTGACGGGCTGCACATGAGCAACCCTGATACAACTGTAATATATGCTGATTCTTCCTGGCCGGTCAATGTAAACGGAAGCTCCAGGATAGAATTACCTCCGCGGGCTGATTCATTAATTGTTCTGATCCCGGCCAGCCGTAAATCTGCCCTGAGCTGTCTGATCCTGGTTTCAGAGGGAACAGCCATAATGAGCAGAGGCTGAAGCTTCTCCCCGGTTAAATGGAATGAAATGACTGCAGAGTTTCCGGAGGTCATCTTATTGTATGCTGAGTTGTTCAGCTGTTCGGACAGGAACTTTGCTTTCCTGAAGAATGAACTGAATTCCTTTACCTTTGCTGCTTCTCCTGCAAGTCCTTTGCCGGAAGTCAGTGAATTCATAAAGCTCCTGAGGTCAGCTGTTTCAATTACGAAAGCTGCTGAAGGGGCAACAGCTTTGTAAGGGTCAGTGAAATATGATTTCTGTCCCTGGTAGAGAAAATATCCCAGGACTGCAACACCGCAGGTCAGAACAACTACCAGAGTAATTGCCAGCTTTTTAGTCATTGCGGATATTTTTTGGCACGCTATTTGATTTTATGATTGTACAGGCAATCTCAATCATATACTTGATCCTTCAAGTTCAGCCCCGAGCAATCGGGGCTTTCATTTTTAAAACATGATCAGAACGGTCTGTAGCCTATTATTTCACGCACCTCCCTGACAGTTTTTGAAGCGCTTGCTCTTGCCTTTTCCGCTCCATCCTTTACTACCCTGGAAAGGTATTTTCTGTCGGCCAGGATCTCATTTATCCTTACCCTGATCGGTTCGGTGACTTTTATAATATCTTCTGCAAGCTGTTTTTTCATGTCGCCATACCTGATCTCACATGAAGCATGTTTTTCTGTGAAATATTTAACAGTAGAATGATCTGATACAACCTTCATTATCGTGAAGAGATTCTGTACCGGTTCGGTAGGCTTTTCGCCGGGGGTTTTGGGACCGGTGTCAGTAACAGCCCTCATCACTTTCTTGCGTATTTCCTCCGGAGTGTCGGCCAGGAAAATACCGTTTCCCTCACTTTTGCCCATTTTCCCGGTACCGTCAAGCCCCGGGATCTTTATGAGTTTATGGCCGAAATTATATGCATCGGGTTCAGGAAAATACTCCACCCCGTACATTGTATTGAATCGCCTGGCAAAACGTCTCGTCATTTCAAGATGCTGTTCCTGGTCCTTGCCTACCGGGACTTTATTGGCTTTGTGAATAATGATATCTGCAGCCATAAGAACAGGATATGTCAGCAGGCCGGCATTGATATTATCGGGCTGGTTCCTTATCTTTTCCTTAAAGGAGGTGGTTCTTTCCAGCTCCCCCACATAGGCATTCATGTTGAGCAGCAGGTATAATTCAGTCACCTCAGGCACATCGCTCTGAACGAACACAGTGGCAATCTCAGGATCTATTCCGCAGGCAAGGTATTCAGCCAGTATCTGTCTGATGTTACCCTGCAGGTCGTCGGGTTTGGGATGTGTTGTAAGTGCATGGTAATCAGCAATAAAGAAGAAACAGTTATTCTCCTTCTGCATTTTCAGGAAGTTGCTTAGCGCTCCGAAATAATTACCCAGATGCAGATTCCCTGTTGACCTTATGCCGCTGACTACCGTTTCCATGTGATGAAAAAAAGTTTGATGCAAAGCTAATGGATTTAAATTACAAATAAAAAACACCACGAATTAGCCCCCCTTTAGGGGGGTCGGGGGGTAAAATTTGCTACCTTTGCCCGACAAACTAAATGAGCAGTGGAATCGCAGGAATCGACAAGACAGAAGAAAGTATCAAGACTGATCCAGAAGGAGGTGGCTGATATATTTCTGCGCAAGGGGAACGAATATGCTCCTGGTAAGATGATATCAGTAACAAGGGTAAGGATAAGCCCCGATCTTTCATTCGCGAAAATATTTCTCAGCATTTATCCGTCAGGAAACCAGGAACAGATATTGCATTCAGTACAGGAACACGCATCAAGAATAAGATTCGATCTTGGTCATAAGGTACGCTCCCAGCTCAGGATTGTGCCTGAGATAGCATTTTTCATCGATGACAGTCTCGATTATATCGATAACATTAACAAATTGCTGAAATCCTGAGATACATGCAATACGAGCCGATTAAAAGATCGCTTAATAAACTGATTTCAGGCTCCGTCTTTATCAGGAAAATATTTTACAGGCTGGTTGATTTCATCCTTCTTCGTACATGGCACGTAGCAAGAGAGCTGAAAAAAACTGCAGGGCATCTGCCTTTGCAGGCAAATATCCTTGATGCAGGCTGCGGACCTGGCCAGTATACATGGAGAATGTGCAGAATGAACCGGAAATGGAAAGTAACAGGTGTGGACATTGATGCTGAACAAATTGGAGAATGTAATGATTTCTTTAAGAAAGCAGGATTGGGAAACAGGGCCTCATTTCGCACTACTGCCCTGGAGGCTTTCAGTATTCCCGCGACCTTTGACCTCATTCTTTCTGTTGATGTCATGGAACATATCAGGGATGATGAAAAAGTTTTTCTGAATTTCCATGAATCCCTGAAGGCCGGCGGATATCTTATCATTTCAACACCCTCCGACCAGGGCGGTTCCGGGACACACTCTGATAATGACAAGTCATTTATTGATGAGCATGTCAGGAACGGATACAGCAAGGATGAAATTACCGGAAAGCTTGCAGGAGCAGGGTTCAGCGACATTAAAGTAAAATACACCTATGGCGCTCCGGGAAATATTTCATGGCATCTGACAATGAAATATCCTGTCAGAATGCTGAATATCTCATATATTTTCTTCATTATTTTACCGTTTTATTACCTGGTAATATTGCCGGTGTCATTTATACTCAACATATTTGACCTGAGGATTAATCATAAGAGAGGGACAGGCCTGCTTATAACAGCAAGAAAATAGTTCAGGTGAAACTTTCATTATACATAGCAAAGCGTTATCTCTTCGCAAAAAAATCGCGGAATGCCATAAACATTATTTCTGCCGTTTCAGTTGCAGGCGTCAGCGTGGGCACCATGGCTCTAATAATTGTACTCTCGGTGTTTAACGGGCTTGAATTGCTCGTAACCTCAATATTCAACACATTTGATCCTGACCTTAAGATCACGGCTGCTGAAGGTAAAACTTTTCTTCCTGACACATTAAAGCTTGAGATGCTTTCAAATGTAAAAGGGGTCGCTTGCTACTCGCTTTCAGTTGAGGAGAACGCTCTCCTGAAATATGGAGACAGACAATATATTGCGACCATTAAAGGCATAGATGACAATTATGCCATTGTTACCAATATCGATAGTGCAATGTGGGATGGTGAATTCACTCTGAAAGCAGAGAACGGAAGACCCTATGCTGTGCCGGGAATCGGAATTGCACAATACCTTGGGATTAATATTAACTTTATAACACCTCTTTTTATCTATGTTCTGAAGCGATCAGCAGAAACCACCCTTAATCCCGATGATGCCTATAACCGGGATTATATTTTTGCTTCGGGGATTTACCAGATTGAGCAGTCGTACGACTCAAAATATATTTATGTGCCAATTGATTTTGCATCAGGACTTATGGAAAATCAAAATGAAATAAGTTCTGTTGAAATCAAATTGTCTGATGATGCAGATGCTTCGGATGTACAAAAAAATGTCTTGAAAATATTCGGGGATAAATACATAGTTCAGAACAGGTACGAGCAGCAGGAGCTTTTCTATAAGGTTATGAAATCAGAAAGACTGGCAATCTTCCTGATACTTACACTCATTCTTTTAATAGCATCTTTTAATATCATCGGCTCCCTTACGATGCTCATAATTGAAAAGGAACGTGATATAGGGATCCTTAAAAGCCTTGGGGCCAATAATAGCCTGATAAGGAAAATCTTCATATTTGAAGGATGGCTGATATCTATAATAGGCGCTTTTGCAGGGGTCATCCTGGGGTTCCTCGTATGCTGGGTTCAGCAGACTTTTGGCATTATCGGACTCCCCAGCGAATCGCTTATCATGGATTCATACCCGGTTGTAATGAAATTAAGGGATTTTATTATCGTTCCGGGAACGGTTCTTCTTATCGGATACTGGGCAGCATGGTATCCTGTACGATATCTCACAAGGGAATACCTCAGGGAACATGATCAGTAAAACATCCCACACGATTTATAATTACTGCAGAACCTTTCTTCTTGCCATAATCGTTCTTGCAGCAGGAGTTTCATGCCTGAAGCAGACCGATAATATTAAATTCGAGAACCTGATCCCGGAGAAAGACTTTGAATCAATACTTTATGAGCTTCACCTTACAAACGGACTGCTGGCTTTACCTGATTTGAGAACAAGGTACACTATTCAGGATACATCAGGGCTCTATATTAAGATTATTGAAGGCTACGGTTACAGAACAGGCCAGATGGATACTACCATTCAATATTTTTTCATAAAAAAATCCAAGAAGTTAATCAGGATATATGACAGGATGCTTGCCCGTTTCAGCGAAATGCAGGCGAGAATCGATAAGAACTATGCCAGCGCCCCGGCTAATGTTATTGATCAGTGGAAAGGGAGCCATTCATGTTTTTTGCCTGATACCGGGAATTTTGAAAATGCATCTTTCGAGATTATCCTTGCAACCCAGGGAACTTACACACTGACATTTACAGTAACATTATTCCCCGGAGACCAGACAAAAGATCCCGGCTTCATGGCGTGGATATGCGATGCCGACAGTGTGAACACAGGAAAGAAAAACTACCTGTCACTGCCGAAGTATATCAAGGACGGACAACCTCATTACTATGCTGTAACAGGAACGCATACATCCATGGAAAAGGTTGTTCTGAAAGGCAGCCTGTATCATTATTCAAGCAATCCGGATTTCGGCGCCCCGGAGACTGTAATTGAAGACATCACGTTTTATTATTCCGGGAAAGTGGAATGAAACGATTTGCTTCACATTTCATTTTTACAAACACAGGTAATCCGCTGCGGAAAGGCATAATCACATTAAATGATGATGGTACAATTGCCGATGTCAGAGATACTTTCGGAGATCTGAAAGAAGAAAGCTCTGTGGAATTCCTTAACGGAATCATAATACCCGGCTTTGTCAACTGTCACTGTCATCTTGAACTTTCACACCTGAATGGAGCGATCGCTCAGCATACAGGACTTGGAAAATTCCTGGCGCTGATTCAAAAGAGCAGGAACTTTGAACCCGGCGAAATAGTATCTTCTGCAAGATCTGCAGACAAAGATCTTTATAATGAAGGGATCGTTCTGTGTGCAGATATCTGCAATACTCCACTGACATTCAGCCTGAAAAAAGATAGCAGGATAAGATACACTAATTTGCTTGAGGTTTTCGGCTCCGATCCGTGTAAAGCCGGAGAAAGAATAGATGAAATAACAGGCCTTTACCGGGAATCGATTGCCTCCGGGTTTGATTCATATATTGTACCACATACTCCCTACGCGGTATCACTGCCGCTCTTCAGGCTGATTAAGAAATATACAATTAATAATAAGGTCACTTCAATCCATTTCATGGAAACAGAAGGAGAGGAATCTTTCCTTAAGAATCATTCCGGCCCGCTGGCAGAATCATTGCAGCGGGAAGGAATTATTGCCCGTAACCTTGAGACTCCGCCGGATGCAGATTCTGTAATTCTTGATGAAGTCACCTCTTCAGGCAACCTGATCCTTGTGCATAACACATTTGTTTACCGAGACCTGGTAAAAAAAATAAACAGCAGAAAAAAGACTTACTGGTGCCTCTGTCCTAATGCAAACTTTTACATTGAGAATAAAATCCCTCCGGCAGATATGCTGCTTTCTGAAGGGTGTGAGATTGTAATCGGAACGGATTCCCTTGCTTCAAATCACTCCCTGAGCATACTGTCTGAACTTAAAACCCTGCAGCATCATTTTCCTTCCTTCAGGCTTGAAGATCTTATACGATGGGCCACCATAAACGGCGCCAGGGCTCTCGGCGAGGAAAAGTCCTTCGGCAAGATTGAACCCGGTATGAAGCCCGGATTGCTGTTTCTTGAAAATCTCGATCTGGAAAACCTCCGGCTTCTTCCTGAAACCTCGGTAAAAAGGTTAGTCTGATTTTAACCACAAAGAGCACGAAGTTCACACGAAGAACACAAAGGGCTTCTCTGTTGTTATTCCTTTGTGGTTAATATATATTAATTTTGAACTCAGAATTTGGTTGTAATGCCGACATTTCTTTTTGACAGTATTGTATTCGGGCCGGTTAAAAGCAGAAGACTGGGAGTTTCTCTGGGCATCAACCTTCTGCCGGTAAACAGGAAGATCTGCAATTTCAATTGTATCTATTGCGAATGCGGCTGGACAAGCAAATCTGAAGCATCAGGGAAAGACCTTCCATCGAGGCAGCAGGTGTTTGAGGCTCTAGAGAGGAAGCTCTCCCAAATGAATATAAACAATGAAGCCCCTGATGTGATAACCTATGCCGGGAACGGAGAGCCGACACTTCACCCGGAATTCCCGGGAATAATTGACGACAGTATTTTACTTCGGAACAAATACTTTCCTGATGCAAGAATTGCAGTTCTCTCAAACTCAACTGCAATATCAAAACCTGAAATCAGGAAAGCTCTGTTAAAGGTTGATCAGAATATTCTTAAGCTGGATTCAGCTTTTGACCTTACAATACGAATACATAATCAGCCGCGTGTGAACATGAAGGTTGATGAGCTGATAACAAACCTGGCAGGATTCAAGGGTCAACTGATTGTTCAGACACTTTTTCTGCGAGGCACCTTCAGGGGGCAAAAGATTGACAATACCACCAGGGAGGAGCTGGATGCATGGTTAAAAGCCCTGGAGATAATAAAGCCCGCGGAAGTAATGATCTATACGATATCCCGTGATACACCTGAAGGCGGCGAGCTTGAGAGGATTCCGCTTGCAGAGCTGAAGCGCATAGCCTCACTCGTGAATTCACTGGGCATCAAAACACAGGTTTCAGGCTGACCTTGAAAAAGAAAAGGAATATACTTATCTGTCCTCTTGAATGGGGACTGGGACATTCAGGACGTTCCCTGGTAATTGTAAAGAAACTGGTTGCTGCAGGGAACAATATTATTATCGGAGCAGGAGAGGAACACCTTGCTTTTTTCAGAAAGGAAGCTCCGGGACTGACATACATAAGTTTTCCGGGTTACAGGCCTGCATATTCACGGTTTCTTCCCCAGTACCTGAAGCTTCTGATCAATCTGCCTGTATTAACACTGCACACTATCCGTGAGCACAATCAGCTGAAAAAGATTATAAAAGAATATAATATAGATATAGTTATCAGTGATAACCGGTTCGGGCTCTGGAACAGGGATATCAGGACTCTCTATATTACTCACATGCCGAGAATTCCTTTTCCTTCTTTTTTCAGATTTCTTGAATTCACGGGGGTCCTGCTGCATAGAATGATTATCAGAAGATATTCCCTCTGTTTTATACCCGATCTGCCTGGTGAACCAAATGTTTCGGGGAGATTATCGCATGGGATCAAACTTCCCGCGAATGTCAGGTATATCGGTCTGCTGTCGCGATTTCAGGAAACAGAAGGGGCTTCATCCGATAGTCAGGAAACAGCCCGGCATAATACGGTCGTACTTTCGGGTCCTGAGCCACAGAGAGAAATACTTCGAAAGCAATTAGCCGATATTCTGAAGGACAGGGAACCTGTGACCGTTTTTCTTGGCGGAAAACCCGCAGGTTGTGAGAAAATGATCAGGGAGGGAAATATAATCTGGCACGATCACCTGAACGCTTCTGCCATGAGGGATACAATACTGACCAGTGATTCAATAATTACCAGAGCGGGGTATACATCTGTAATGGAGCTTATCAGCCTGGGCTGCAGAGCATTGCTTATACCTACACCGGGACAGACAGAACAGGAATATCTTGCCCGGTCACTTTCTGAAAAAGGATGGTTTGCTTCTGTTTCACAAAAAAATATCAGACCCGAAGGGATACTTGTTTCAAAAGGGGCTTCCTGGCCGGAAGATCTTATTACCCAGAGCAAAGTGTATCTTGAAAAAGCAATTGAGGAGCTGTTAAAAGATTAACAGTAAAGAGCCTGATAAAATAAACCCCAGGAAAAATCCTGACCATACCTCCCCGGGATTGTGCGAATTGAGCCACAGCCTGGAAGTAAGAACCAACCCTGCTGAAATGATTGATGCAGCCAGCGCCCATGGCAGGGGAGCATGCATTTTAAGGGACAATACAAAAACTATCGCGACAATTGCCCCTGCACCTGCTGAGTGAATAGATATTTTATGCCAGAAATTTATTACCGTTACGCAAATTGCCAGGATTGCTGATGTCAGGATCAGAGTCTTGATAAAGACAGGAATATGGTACCTGAAAGTGATAAAGAATGTCACTGAATAAAAAAACGAAGTAGTGATCAGGGGAATTATTCTTTCCTTACGGTTGTCAATGGTCCAGCTTGATATTACGTTTCGTATTTTAAAGTAGGGGATAAAGGAGAAAGGAAGTAAAACATTATTTATCAGGATCAGTATCAGCAGAGTCCTTTTCACGGGCCAGGGAAGATACCCTATCATTGTGGGGGCAGATAAAACTATCAGAAGTCCGTACAGAGGGACGAAAAGCGGATGAAAGATTAACGATATTGTTTTTGCCAGGATATTACCGGCAGTACGGATATTCCCTTCCATCATCATATCTCCTTTCGTAACCGTGCTACGGGTATATTGAGCTGCTCTCTGTATTTTGCCACAGTCCGCCTGGCTATCTGATATCCTTTTTCCTGGAGTATCTCGGTAAGGCGTTCATCAGTCAGCGGGCGTCTTTTTTCTTCATTATCGATGCAATCCTGTAGTATCCTTTTTATTTCACGTGTTGATACCTCCTCTCCGCTGTCGGTCTGCAATCCTTCAGAGAAGAAGAATTTCAGAGGATAGATCCCGAAATGGGTCTGAATATACTTGCTGTTCGCGACTCTTGAAACCGTTGAAATATCAAGCCCCGTCATTTCGGCGACGTCCTTAAGGATCATCGGTTTAAGTCTTGTCTCATCGCCGTCAATGAAATACTCCTGCTGATATTCAAGGATTGCGTTCATTGTCAGGAGAAGGGTATTCTGTCTCTGCCTGATAGCGTCAATAAACCATTTTGCCGAATCAATCTTCTGCTTCACAAAAAGGATCGCATCTTTCATTTCCTTTTTGCTTTCCTTGTTTTTTGAATATGCCTGCAGCATTTCGCTGTAGGCAGCGCTGAGCCTCAGCTCTGGCAGATTGTGTGAATTAAGATGAAGATCAAAGCCGTCCTCGGTATGCTCAAGAATGAAATCGGGGATTATAGGCTGAGCGCTCCTGTTAAAGGAGTCGCTGAAGAGACCTCCGGGTTTGGGATTAAGCTTAAGTACTTCATCAATAGCCGATTTAAGCTGCTCCTCGCTTATAGCAAGCCGCGATATTATTTTATCATAATGCCTTTTACTGAATTCTTCAAAATGTAGATCAATTATTGTATGAGCAAGTGTTACTGCCGGGTCTGTATCATCCTTCTTCTCAAGCTGAAGCATCAGACACTCCCTTAATGTCCTGGCCCCGACACCTGCAGGTTCAAGGTCCTGGACTATTTTAAGGATCTCCTCGAGTTCCTGTTCAGTAGTCTGAATGTTCTGGAGGAATGCCAGGTCATCTACAATACTGGCCGGCTCTCTTCTCAGGTATCCGTCCTCGTCAATATTGCCTATGATATATTCACTCAGTATTTTTTGCCTGTCGGTCAGTTCCCTCAGTCCCAGTTGTGCTTCAAGATGTTCATGGAATGAAGACCCTGCTGAAAAAGGGATCTCTGACCTTTTCTCATCATCCTTGCTGTAGTTGCTTGTCTGAAGCTTGTACTCAGGGATCTCACCATCGTCGATATAATCATCAAGTGTGAATTCATCCTGATCCCTGTCGGCTTCCTCAAAATTTTCCTTTTCCTGTTCACCGGGAGGGACCTCTTCATCCTCAGGTCCTTCTTCAAGGGCAGGATTTTCTTCAAGTTCCTTTTTTATGCGCTGCTCAATCTGTATGGTAGGGATCTCCAGCAGCTTGATCATCTGGATCTGCTGCGGTGAAAGCTTCTGAAGCAATTTCTGCTGTAACTTCTGCTTTAACATCCTCTTTCCTTACAGTCGATAAACGGGAAATTGTTATTAAAATTCTGCGTTTTTTGGTGTTCTCGGGAAGGGGATCACATCCCTTATGTTTGCCATTCCGGTGACAAACTGGATCATTCTTTCAAATCCCAGGCCGAAGCCGCTGTGAGGCGCTGTACCAAATTTTCTGGTTTCAAGGTACCACCAGAGATCTTTTTCAGGGATCTTAAGTTCTTTGATACGGTTCAGGAGCTTGTCGTAATTCTCCTCTCTCTGCGAACCCCCGATTATCTCTCCGATCCCCGGGAAAAGAACATCCATGGCCCTCACAGTTTTACCGTCATCATTCTGCTTCATATAAAAAGCTTTTATTTCAAGCGGGTAATCGGTCAGGATCACAGGGCGTTTAAAATGTTTCTCTACAAGATATCTTTCATGCTCTGCCTGCAGGTCCCGTCCCCATCCGACCGGATATTCCCATTTTTCTCCTGATGCCGTAAGTATCTTAACAGCTTCGGTATAGGACATCCTGACAAATTCATTGTCGGTAACAAATTTCAATCTGTCTATCAGGTCTTTATCGACATAACTGTTAAGGAATTCAAGATCTTCACGGCAGTTGTCAAGTGCATACCTGATAAGATATTTGACAAAATCCTCAGCCAGGTCCATGTTATCGTCAATATCATAAAATGCCATTTCCGGTTCTATCATCCAGAATTCAGCAAGGTGCCGTGGGGTATTTGAATTCTCAGCCCTGAATGTCGGTCCGAATGTATATATCTCTCCCAGGGCCAAAGCACCCAGTTCGCCTTCGAGCTGGCCTGAAACTGTGAGATTTGTAGGTTTTCCGAAGAAGTCTTTACTGAAATCCACCTCACCTGATTCAGTACGCGGTACATTTGAAAGATCAAGTGTTGTAACATGGAACATTTCTCCTGCTCCCTCTGCATCGCTCCCCGTTATAACCGGAGTGTGAAGGTAGAAAAATCCTTTGTCGTTAAAATATTTATGAATTCCAAAGGCTATAGCATGCCTGATCCTCAGGACAGAGCCGAAAGTATTAGTCCGGGGGCGGAGATGTGCAATCTCCCTCAGGAACTCCATGGAATGCCCTTTTTTCTGCAGGGGAAAAGTTTCGGCATCGCATTTGCCGTAAATCTCAATCGTATCTGCAGCGATCTCGACACTCTGACCCTTCCCCTGTGAGGCGACAAGTTTTCCTGTTACTGCCAGGCAGGATCCGGTAGTTATATCTTTCAGAAGCTTCTCGTCAAACTTTGAAATTTCCGCTACAATCTGGATATTACTGACAGTTGATCCGTCGTTGAGGGCAATGAAAGTTATATTCCTGTTTCCCCGTTTTGTTCTGACCCATCCTTTCACCATCACATCTTCCCCGGTTTTGTCAGAAGCCAATAGTGTTTTAATCTTTGCTTGTTTCATTATCTGTTAAAAATTGACCCCCCAAAAATAATAAATTGTTGAGAGCAAAACTCCATTAATGATGCCGAATGGGGTATTATGGCATTATTTTTGTGCGAAAGGACTTATTTCTAAGTCATTCCGGCTCTGATCCGCGTTAGATCAGATACCTGTAGCCTCGATTTGATATTTGCCAAAATCTGAATAACTTTGAGTATAATTTGAAATAATATCAGTTATGGAAGAGAGTAAGAAGCTTATAGTAGTACCATGGGATTTTACTCCTGTTGCAGAACATGCTCTTGCACATGCAGCAAAGATCAGCCGCATGGTTCATGATGAGGTATGCCTTCTTCATATTGTTGATAAAGGCATTAAGCTGAAAGAAGAAGGAGAGAAAAAAGTGCTCCTCAGGCATGTTGCAGATGAGAACAGCAAAAAATATAATATGCCGATAAATGCAGAGATAATAAAAGGAAGCATCTTTACCTCAATTGCCGAATTTGTGAATGATAAGGAAGCAAGGCTGGTGATTATGGGAACTCATGGCATGAAGGGCATGCAAAAGCTCACAGGCAGCTGGGCGCTTAAAGTTATAGTTAAGTCAAAAGTGCCTTTTATTGTCGTCCAGGACCCGCCTGTTGATCAGGAGAGGTACCATAACATTGTGTTCCCTGTCGATTTCAGAAGGGAAAACAAGGAAAAAACCCAGATGGCTATCTACATGGGCAAGTACTTCGACTCAAAAGTACACATACTGGTAACCACTTCTACCGACAAGAATATTGTAAAGAAGACAAAGATCAACCTCAACTTTGCGATCAGGTATCTCATTCAGAATAATATTGAATATGAGATCCATGAAATTCCCAAAGGCGATTTTGCACAGCAGACTCTTGATTTTTCACAGCGCATAAATGCTGACCTCATACTTATAATGACCACAAAGAATATCACATTTGCCGATTATATGGTTGGAGCCTCGGAGCAGTATATTATTGCCAACAGTTCGAAAATACCGGTTTGCTGTGTTAATCCGAGAACATCTTTTGCCAAGTCGGGTCAGTTTATGGGCGGATGGGGCGATTAAGACCTGGCAATGCGATCATCGAAGCAGATTAAGAACATATGTCTATTGTAGTCCGGGAAGTTACAAAGCTCTATGGAGAGCAGAAAGCTCTTGACAATGTTTCTTTTGAGGTGAAGACAGGTGAAATTGTGGCTTTTCTGGGCCCTAACGGAGCAGGTAAAACCACAATGATGAGAATCATTACAGGATTCATTCCGGCAACCGCGGGCAGAGTATTTGTTGACGGAATTGAAACTTCAGAAGAAAACACTGAGATCAGAAAAAACATCGGCTACCTGCCTGAGAATAATCCGCTTTATCCTGAGATGTATGTAAGGGAATACCTTGGATTTGTGGCATCATTGTATAAGACAGGCAGTTCCGTAAAGGAACAGGTTAAAAAGATCATTGATGTTACGGGGCTCACCAGGGAACAGAATAAACGGATTGGGTCACTCTCAAAAGGTTACAGACAGAGGGTTGGTATCGCCCAGGCTCTTGTTCACAACCCCGGAGTTCTTATTCTTGACGAGGCCACCAGCGGGCTTGACCCTAACCAGATAATTGAAATCCGTAATCTGATCAGAGAAGCAGGAAGGGAGAAAACAATCCTGCTTTCAACTCATATCATGCAGGAGGTTGAGGCTATTTGTGACAGAATAATTATAATCGATCGGGGGGTAATAGTAGCCGATGAAAATAAAAGCGATATATATTTAAAAATCCGGCGTCAGCGGCAGGTTGTTGAGGTTGAATTTGACATTGATCCCGGTGGAGATCTTCTAAGTGAAATAAGGAATTTATCAAGGATCAGGAAGATCAGGGAAGGATTATGGCAGGTTGAATCGGAAGCTGAAGAAGATATCAGACCTGTACTGTTCGAATTTGCAGTAAGCCGAAAGCTTACGGTCCTTTCGCTGAGGAAGGAAGAGAGTAATCTTGAAGAAATATTCAGGCACCTGACAGCAGGCTGATTTTTTATTTCCGGATTTTTTTATTTGCTTTGTACCTTATTTATCTGGTGGAAAGATTTGTGCTGATTGCAACCACGGGAAAAAATGCTAAAACGCTGACCTTTCCTTTTATTGAATCAACATTTCCTTCTGCCATTTGTTGAGTAACTAATGCCTGAAACTTTAGTCACTCCAAACTTTAGTCACTTATAACTTATTTTTACCATGGGATATTTTTTTACTTCAGAGTCAGTATCGGAAGGTCACCCTGATAAGGTAGCCGATCAGATATCGGACGCATTGCTTGACGAATTCCTCAGGTGGGATCCGGAATCAAAAGTAGCATGTGAAACTTTCGTCACCACCGGGTTTGTTGTATGCGGAGGTGAGGTTCTCACCTCTGGGTGGGTTGATGTGCAGGAGACAGCAAGGAGAGTGATACGCAATATAGGCTATACAAAAGCCGAATACCGTTTTGATTGCGACTCCTGCGGCGTCATTTCCACGATCCATGAACAATCTTCAGACATACGCCAGGGCGTTGTACGCGAAAACCCCGAGGAGCAGGGAGCTGGTGACCAGGGAATGATGTTCGGATATGCCTGCCGTGAAATGGATAATTACATGCCCATTAGCATTGAGCTTGCTCATACTTTCCTGGAGGAACTGGCTGCAATACGCCGCGAAGGCAAACAGATGAAATACCTCCGTCCCGATTCAAAATCACAGGTGACAATTGAATATGATGATAATAATAATCCCATCAGGATAGATACAATCGTCATAAGCACTCAGCATGATGAATTCATTACCCCGAAAAACAATTCACATTCAGCAGAAAAAGCTGCAGAAAAAGCAATGCAGGATAAAATAAAGGGCGATGTATTAAGTGTCCTAATTCCGAGAGTGAAAAAATCCCTTCCGCAGAGAATTCAGAAGCTGTTCAGGTCCGATATAAAACTGCTTGTTAATCCTACAGGAAAGTTTGTTATCGGTGGTCCGCACGGCGATACCGGCCTTACAGGACGGAAGATAATAATAGATACATACGGCGGTCACGGAGCACACGGAGGCGGCGCTTTCTCGGGCAAAGATCCGTCAAAGGTTGACAGGTCGGCTGCTTATGCAGTGCGCCATATCGCAAAGAACCTGGTTGCAGCAGGTGTCTGCGATAAAGCTCTTATTCAGGTGGCTTATGCAATTGGAGTGGCACAACCGGTTGGTTTGTATGTAAATACATTCGGGTCAGCCCATGTGAAAGATGCCAGGGGTAAGGTTTTACATGACGGAGAGATTGCACGCAAAATAAGCGGTATCTTCGATATGAGACCCTATGCAATAATAAACAGACTTAAACTAAAGAATCCTGTGTTCCTGCCTACAGCATCATACGGACATTTTGGACGTGATCCGTTCAGCAGAAATGTTGAAGTATATTATGAAGTACCGGGAACCAGGCCGAAATCAGTAAACGGCAACGGCAGAAAAGTATGGTTAAAGAAAGTCGAATTCTTTACGTGGGAGAAACTCGATTACGTCGATAAAATCAAAAAAACATTTAAAATCTGACCCCTCAACCCCCCTGAAGGGGGGCTAATTTTCATTACATATTATGCTATTGTGCAGGGTTTTATACCCCCTTCAGGGGGTGGCCATGCTTCAGCATGGCCGGGGGTCAGAATGCAGCCTTAACTATTCTTGCAACATTATCCGACCGGCCGAGGGTATAATAATGTATTCCCGGAACACCTGCTTTTATAAGTTCCCTTGACTGCATAACAGACCACTCGATACCCACTTCACGCACTTCCTTGTCGGTAGAGCATTTTTTTACCGCTGATACCAGATCTGACGGAACATCAATGTGAAACGTCAGTGGCAGCAGTTTAATGTCATTAAGCGCCGAGATCGGTTTTATTCCCGCAATAACAGGTACTTTTATGCCTGCCTTCATGCAGTCATCCCTGAACCTGAAAAACTTATTGTTGTCGAAAAACATCTGGGTAACAATATAGCTTGCCCCGGCATCTACTTTGTATTTAAGATTTTCAAGATCTATTTGCATATTTGGAGCCTCAACATGCTTCTCAGGATAGCCGGCCACACCTACGCAGAAGTTCGTTGAAGTGGTATCTTCCAGTGACTCCTCAAGATACTTGCCGTTGTTCATATTGATAATCTGCTGAACAAGCTGGTATGTATGTGTATGCCCCTCCTTCTCGGGGATGAAGGAACGGCTTCCGCGCTGAGGATCACCTCTCAGCGCAAGCACATCGTCAATACCCAGGAAATTCATTTCAATCAGCACATTTTCAGTCTCTTCCTTTGTAAATCCCCCGCAAAGGACATGAGGTACAACAGTAATATTATACTTATATTTTACTGCTGCTGCCAACGCTATAGTTCCAGGCCTGAGCCTGGTAACCCTTTTCTCAATAAGGCCGTCGGGTCTTTCCTTATAGGTGATCTCATTACGATGCGTTGTAAAGTTTATATATGCGGGATCAAATTCAATAAGCCTGTCTATTGCGGCATATACTTTTTCAATACTATGTCCTTTGAGCGGTGGAAGCAGTTCAAATGTAAACAGGGGTCCTCTTGCACTTTTGATTTTATCTATTACACTCATAATATGAATTTTATAAATTAGGCGCCAGCCATCTGGCAGCCTCTTCCTGCGTCATGCTCTTTCTTGATGCGTAATCCATAAGCTGATCCTGCGCTATCTTTCCGACATTGAAATAGGTTGAAGCGGGGTGTGAAAAGATATAACCGCTGACTGTTGCAGGCGGGGTCATAGCGAAATTTTCAGTAAGCCCGGTCCCGATAGATCTCTCAGCCTCAAGGAGGTTGAATAAAAAGCGTTTTTCAGTATGATCAGGACAGGCCGGATAACCGGGTGCCGGCCTTATTCCCCGGTATTTCAGTGAGAGCATTTCTTCAATTGACAGGTTCTCACCGGGAGCAAAACCCCAGAATTCCCTGCGGATCTTTTCATGAAGCCATTCAGCCGAGGCTTCAGCTAGCCTGTCGCTCAGTATTCTGATCATTATTACAGCATAATCATCGCTGCCGTACTTTGCCAGCAGTTGCTCATTTATATGGGCAGACACCACGAATGCACCAATATGATCCTCTCCTGGCAGATACCCGGGTTTAATATAGTCGGCAAGACAAAGATTCGGAACTCCCTTCTCCTTCTGTTCCTGGTTCCTGAGAAATCTGAAAGTAATCTTTTTCCCATTTCCCGGAGAGACAATCACATCATCTCCCTCAGAAGCAGCAGGATACAATCCGAATACAGCCTTTGCAGTAATGATGTTTCTATTTATGATATCTTCAAGATATAACAATGCATCATCATACAGCTTCCTGGCCTCGCTTCCCTTAACAGGATCGCTGAATATTGCGGGATATTTTCCGTTCAGCTTCCAGGCAAAGAAAAAGAAGGTCCAGTCAATATAGTTTTTTAAGACGTTCAGGTCTATATTATCAATGACATGATGCCCCGGTTTTTCAGGTTTTTTCAGCTCAATTCCATTCCAGTTTGTTTGCATCCTGTTCTCCCTGGCCTGACCGAGGCTGATAAGCTTTCTTTCCACGCGTCTTGAATTATGTTCCTCCCTGAGTCTTTTGTATCTGTCAGCAACGGATGAAACATATTTTGAATTATCTTCACGCAGCAGTTCGCTTATCACTCCGGCAGCTTTTGAAGCATCTTTCACGTGGATCACAGAGCGTGAGTATGCAGGTGCGATTTTCACGGCAGCATGTATCTCTGATGTCGTTGCTCCTCCCACGAGCAATGGTAATGTCAGCTTTCTGCGTTCCATTTCTGAGGCCACATGCACCATCTCTTCCAGTGATGGTGTGATCAGTCCGCTCAGTCCTATGATGTCTGCTTTTTCTCTGATTGCTGTATCGATTATCTTATCAGCAGAGACCATTACTCCGAGATCAGTTACCTCATAGTTATTGCATGAGAGGACAACGCCGACGATATTCTTGCCTATATCGTGAACATCACCCTTGACGGTTGCAAGCAGAATCTTTCCGGCAGATTTTTTTTCTTCACCGGCGCTCTCTTTTTCAATATAGGGAGCAAGCCTTGAAACTGCCTTTTTCATTACCCTGGCGCTTTTAACAACCTGCGGGAGGAACATCTTTCCTGACCCGAAAAGGTCGCCCACTTCATTCATTCCTCCCATCAGGGGGCCTTCGATCAGCTCGATGGATTTAGAAAAAAGATGGCGGGCTTCTTCAACATCCGATTCAATATGTTCATCAAGTCCCCTGATAAGGGAATGTTTGATTCTATCAATAACAGGCAGTCTCCTCCACTCGTCACTTTTTTCCTCCTTTTTCTGTTCGTTCCTGAGACCTTCGGCGAATTTTACCAGCCTCTCCGTAGCATCCTTTCTTCTGTTCAGGATGACATCTTCGGTAAGTACGAGGAGATCTTTTGGTATTTCGCTGTAAACCTGCAGCATTCCCGGGTTAACAATTCCCATATCAAGCCCTGCATTTATTGCATGAAAAAGAAATACGGAATGCATAGCTTCACGGACCTTATCATTCCCCCTGAATGAAAATGAAAGGTTACTCACCCCTCCGCTTACTTTAGCATAAGTCAGATTCTGTTTTATCCACTTCGTTGCCATCATGAAATTTACAGCATAGTTATTATGCTCCTCTATTCCTGTTGCAACAGCAAGGACATTCGGATCAAATATCAGGTCTTCAGGTGGAAATTTCAGCTTATCGACAAGCAGCCTGTAAGATCTTTCAGCCACCTCAATTCTCCGTTCATATGTATCTGCCTGTCCTTTTTCGTCGAACAGCATAACAACAGCGGATGCGCCGTATTTTCTTATCAGGCGTGCATGATGCAGAAAAGCATCTTCTCCTTCTTTAAGGCTTATGGAATTGACAACAGATTTGCCCTGGATGCATTTCAATGCCGATTCAATAACATTCCAGCGTGATGAATCGATCATCAGGGGAAGCTTTGCAATGTCAGGCTCAGCCATTATCAGGTTGATGAATTTCACCATTGCTTTTTCAGAGTCAAGCATCGCCTCATCCATGCAGATATCTATAACCTGTGCTCCTCCCTCAACCTGGCTGCGGGCAATAGCCAGCGCTTCGCTGTACTTTTCTTCCTGGATCAGCCTGGCAAATTTTTTGCTTCCGGAAACGTTTGTCCTTTCGCCGATATTTACAAAATTGGTCTCAGGCGTTATAGTCAATGGTTCAAGACCGCTCAGTCTTGTATATCGCGTTATTTCAGGCCGTAATCTCGGCTTGTATTTTTTTGCCGTCTCAGCTATTCTTCTGATATGCTCAGGTGTGGTTCCGCAGCATCCGCCTATTATGTTTACCCATCCCTTTTTCATGAACTCTTCTGTGACTGAAGCCATGAATTCAGCCGACTGATCATATTCGCCAAACTGGTTTGGAAGCCCGGCATTCGGATGAATTGACACATAAAACCCGGTTTTTGCTGACAATTCCTGCACGAACGGTCTCAGCTGCTCTGCCCCCAGTGCACAGTTAAGACCGATACTGAATAGATGGAAATGGGATACCGAAATTACAAATGCTTCCAGGGTCTGGCCTGTAAGCGTTCTTCCGCTGGCATCGGTAATTGTTAAAGATACCATCACAGGCAGCCTGGTGTTTTTCTCTTCAAAAACCGACTCAATCGCGAAAAGAGCAGCTTTGCAGTTGAGCACATCAAAGATAGTCTCGACCATCAGTATGTCAACTCCTCCGTCGATCAGCCCCCTTGCCTGTTCTGAGTATGCAAGGACAAGATCATCAAATGTAACCAGGCGGGCTCCCGGATCATTAACGTCTGACGACATTGAGGCAGTCCGGTTAGTAGGGCCGAGCGTTCCTGCGATTAAGTGTAAATTGTACACTTTATCTTTTTCAAAATTACTCACAGCTTCCCGGGCGAGTTCTGCCGCCCTGAGATTTAAGTTGTATACCTGATCTTCCATACCGTAATCCGACATGGAGATCCTGTTTGAATTGAAGGTGTTTGTTGTAATGATATCGGCTCCTGCTTCAAGGTAACCTTTATGGATGTCGATTATTATTTCAGGTTTTGTAAGTGTAAGCAGATCGTTGTTTCCCTTCTGCGGCCTGGGATGAGTGCTGAATTCCCTGCCGCGATAATCATCCTCTCCGAGCCGGTGCTTCTGGATCATCGTGCCCATTGCACCATCAAGGATAAGGATGCGTTGGTTAATTATGTCTTCAAGTTTTGAGTTCATACCAGATTGATTTTCATTTTTAGCGACACGTACTCACCCCCTTTCTTTTTCCTGTTTCGCCCTACCTCACCCCAACCCCTCTCCCCTGGGAGAGGGGTTGGGGTGAGGTAGTACCAGACTGCTCCCCCTTCTCTCACCGGGAGAAGGGGGCCGGGGGGATGAGGTCAGTTGATTCCCTTTCTTCCTGTATTTACTATAAAAACATTCATGCCGGGAAGTTGTTCCCTGAGCTCGTACAATTTACTGAGGTTTATTATACCGATAACGTATTTATACGACCGGCTGTTAAAGTATTCTGTCACTTCTTCAAATCCAAACAAATCCTTTTCCTTTTCATTACTATACCGCAAATATACTTCAAGTTTGTAGTTGCGTGTATAATTGGTTACAGTACCCTGCTGAAATTTCTTGTATTCGTACCTGTAACCGTATGAGTTAGCCGAAATATCTGACAGCACCGCACTTCCTGTTGCGTGTCCTCCCGCTCCCTTGCCGCAAAAGAACTGCTTATCAGCAAAAGCCGCTTCAGTAATTACCCCATTGTACTCATTGTCAACGTTATACAGGTATTTATCGGGAGATATGAAACGCGGAAGCACAAAGCTGGTAATCGTATTTTCATTTGTTTTGCCTACAAAGGGAACAAGCTTGATCTTAAAGCCTTTCTCCCTGGCGTACCTGATATCAAACTTTGAGATCCTGCTTATGCCATAATGAAAAACCTCATCCGGATCAAGGAAGAGTCCGTAGGCATGACCGGTAATTATGCACAGCTTGAATTTTGCATCCCATCCGTCAACATCCAGAATGGGGTCCGATTCTGCAAATCCCTTTTCACGCGCTTCATTCAGTGCAATATTATAATCGATTCCCTGATTGTGCATAAGAGTGAGAACGTAATTTGTAGTACCGTTAAGGATACCCCTGAGCGAGTACAGAAGCTCATTGTCATAATACTCTTCAAGGTTGCGTATTATTGGGATGCTTGCCCCTGCTGATGCTTCATACAGGAATGAAACTTTATATTTTTCCTGCATGTCAACAAGCTCCCTGAAATGATTTGCTATCATAACCTTGTTTGCCGAAACCACATTCTTTCCTTTTTTCATTGCGGCAGTAACTATCCTGAATGCTGCATCTGCATCATCAATAAGTTCAACCACGAGGTTGATAGAAGGATCGTTCAGAATGTCATTCTTATCAAAGGTGAAATATGACATCGGGATTCTTCTTTTCTTATTCCTGTGCTTTACGCATATTCTTATAATATCAGCCTTAAATCCTTTGCTGCTGTTCAGTACATCGTGCAATCCCTGGCCTACACAGCCGTATCCGAACATCCCTATTCTTAGTTTCTCTCTGGTCATTTAATAATTTTTTGAGTTTTTTCCCAGAATCTTCTTACTACTTCTGTAACAATGGCAGTCTCTATAAGAAAACCGTCGTGTCCGAAAGAAGAATCTATTTCAACATATTCGGCATTATTTGTATGTGCTGTTATAAATTTCTGGTCGTCAGTAGGGAAGAGGAGGTCAGATTTTATTCCGACACAAAGCACTTCAGATTTTATGCTTTTCAGGGCATTGATCACACCACCTCTTCCTCTTCCAATGTTATGGGTATCCGACATGCAGGTGAGGCACCAGTATGAATAAGGGTTGAATCTTTTTACAAGCTTCTCTCCCTGGTAGGCCTGGTATGACGCTGCCCTGAATGAAGTCAGCTTGTCATCATTATCTTCCTGCTGGGTCTTGTTATAAGCTTCCATTGTCCGGTAGCTAAGAAGGGCAATTGAGCGTGCAGCTTTAAGTCCGTTTTTCCCGCCATCATGTTCACCTGCAACGAATGTCTGGTCTGCACGCATTGCCAGCCTCATTGATTCACTGAATGCAAGCGCCCAGGGTGTCTGCCTTGCTCCTGATGCAAGAACGATAAGCCTTTCAATAAGATCAGGAAACATAATGCTGTATTCCAGGGCCTGGTAGCCTCCTATCGAAGCGCCAATAATGGTATGGATCCTCTTTATTCCAAGATGATTTCTCAGAATCTCATGAACATTCACAAGATCTCTGACGGTTATGAGAGGAAAAGTGGCGGACCAGGGGTTGCCTGTTCCCTGATTAACGGAAGCCGGACCTGTAGTACCATAGCACGACCCAAGAACATTGGCACAAACTATAAAATACTTTTCGGGATCAAAGAGAAGGCCCTTTCCAACCATCCCCGGCCACCACGCTTCAACATCTGAATTTGCAGTGAGGGCATGACAGATCCATATGACATTATCTGATCCGGCATTGAGCTTTCCCCATGTATTATATGCTATCTCAATCGACGGAAGAGACGTTCCCGTTTCAGTTGTGAAAGGCTGTTTATACTTTAGTGTTTTCATTACAATACCTGTCTGAATGCCTGTTCGAAATCAGAAATAATGTCATCAATGTGTTCAAGTCCTACCGAAACCCTGAACAATCCGGGTTCAACACCTGCAGCAAGCTGTTCCTCTGCTGACAGCTGGGAATGAGTGGTAGCTGCGGGTTGAATTATAAGTGTCTTTGCATCTCCAACATTTGCCAGGTGGCTTACGAGATCCAGGTGTTCTACAAGCTTCGAGGCTTTTTTCCTGTCAGATTTTATCACGAAGGTCAGCACGCCGCCTGCTCCTTTAGGCAGATATTTTTGTGCAAGACTGTAATTCGGATTTCCGGCCAGACCCGGATAATTTACTTTTTCCACACAAGGCTGTTTTTCAAGCCATTCTGCAAGTGCAAGAGTATTCATGACATGTCGTTCCATCCTGAGTGAAAGTGTTTCAAGTCCCTGCAGAAGAAGAAATGAGTTGAACGGACTTATTGCAGGCCCCAGGTCCCTTAGTCCTTCAACCCGGGCTTTGACTATAAAAGCTATATTGCCTGCAGATGACTTCTGCGAAAACTTCTCACCAAAGACCAGTCCGTGATATCCTTCTGAGGGCTCAGTAAATACCGGGAAATTCCCATTATCCCAGTTAAAATTGCCTGCATCAATGATTACGCCGCCTATGCTTGTTCCATGGCCACCGATCCATTTTGTTGCAGATTCCACAACAATATTGGCTCCATAATCTATAGGTCTGCACAGATAGCCGCATCCTCCGAACGTATTATCGACCACCAGAGGGATGCCATGTTTTTTTGCCAAAGCGGAAAACGCATCAAAATCGGGAATTGTAAAACCAGGGTTTCCGATCGTTTCAACATAAATTGCTTTGGTCTTTTTATTAATAAGGGTCTCAAAAGAATGAGGATCCAGATCCCTGGCAAATCGTGTTTCAATACCGAACCCCGGGAATGTCACCTTGAACTGGTTATAGGTACCTCCGTAGAGGAATGGCGAACTTACCAGGTTTTCACCTTTTCTGATTATCGTTGACAGGGCAATGAACTGGGCTGCATGGCCTGATGCCACTGCAAGGGCGGCAATTCCGCCTTCAAGCGCTGCAACTCGTTTTTCAAATACGTCGGTTGTAGGATTCTGAATACGGGTATAGATATTACCTGCTTCAGACAGGTCAAACAGATTTGCAGCATGACGTGCATTCTTAAAAACATATGATGACGTCTGGTATAATGGCACAGCTCTCGAATGAGTATCACTGTCAGGATGATGACCTGCATGTATCTGTAATGTTTCAAAATGTATTTTTCTTTTTTTCATATTAATATGGTATATGATTACACTAATCCTTCAGGCAGGGTAAATAGTCCTGCCATTATTACGATCCTGTAAATAATAAATGATTACTTCCGGATCACGATAAGTGCCTGCGCATGTGCATAGGCAGATGCGGCATCGTGAGATTCTTTCGGGTAAGATGAAATGACTTCATTGTTTCCGTGTTTATTTTTATCATCTCCCGGCATTTCCGGGATTAGGTTTTGGCACCGTTCTCCTGCTTATCTCAGGGTTGGTTGCCAGGGTTTCTCAGAGCCTAATCTCTCCGCCCTTCTCAATAAAAATCAAACACCCTTGATCGGAAGGAATATTTGATTTGTGACTGCAAATGTATAAATGATTTTATAAAAATCAAAAAAATGAAGAATTAACGTACTTTTGCGATATAATCTTTTTGTTCATGACCAGCAATCTTATTATATATAACAGCCTCACACGCAGGAAAGAGCGACTCGAACCGCTTAATCCTCCGTTTGTCGGATTGTATGTCTGCGGTCCTACTGTTTACAGTAATGCCCATCTCGGACATGCAAGACCTGCTGTGACCTTCGACCTTCTGTTCCGTTATCTGATGCACCTGGGATATCATATAAGGTATGTTCGTAACATAACCGATGTGGGTCATCTCGAAAATGACTCCGATGAAGGCGAGGACAAAATTGAAAAAAGAGCCCGCCTTGAACAGATGGAACCAATGGAAGTGGTTCAGAAGTACATTAACACTTTCCTCAGGAACATGGAACAGCTTAATGTTCTTCACCCTTCAATTGAACCAAGGGCATCAGGTCATATAATTGAACAGCAGGAACTTATTAAAACTATCCTTAAGAACGGATATGCTTACGAGAAGAACGGCTCAGTTTACTTCGATGTTGACAAATACAATAAAAAATATAATTACGGAAAGCTTTCAGGCCGTGTTCTTGATGAATTACAGGTTAACACCAGGGAGCTCGAAGGACAGGATGAAAAAAGAGGACCTTTTGATTTTGCTCTCTGGAAAAAAGCCACTCCTGAGCATCTTATGAGATGGCCGTCACCATGGAGCGAGGGATATCCCGGATGGCATCTCGAATGCTCGGCTATGAGTATCAAATACCTTGGTGAAGTCTTTGATATTCACGGAGGCGGGATGGACCTCCAGTTCCCTCATCATGAATGCGAGATTGCCCAGTCATCTGCCGCCCTGGGAAAAGAATCGGTAAGGTATTGGATGCATAATAATATGATCACAATAAACGGGCAGAAGATGGCCCGTTCCCTGAATAATTTCATTACCCTGGATCAGCTTTTTTCAGGCGACCATAAACTGCTTCAGCAGCCTTACAGCCCGATGACAATCAGGTTCTTCATTCTGCAGGCTCATTACCGCAGTACAATTGATTTTTCAAATGAAGCATTGCAGGCTGCAGAAAAAGGACTTCAGAAACTGATGAAGGCAAATGAAACGCTCAATAAGCTGAAACCATCACTGTCATCAACAGCCGGCATTTCGTCACTCAGGGCAAAATGCTACGAAGCAATGAACGACGACCTGAACAGCCCGATACTTATTTCACACCTGTTCGAAGGAGTAAGAATTATAAATGCTGCCAGCGATGGCACGGAAAAAGTCACATCAGAGGATATAAACGATCTGAAAAGCCTCTTCAGAACATTTGTTACTGAGGTGCTCGGACTGACTGATGAGGAAGCAGGCAGAAGCGACGACAGTCTCACCGGCGATCTCATGAAGATCATAATTGACCTCAGGCAGGATGCAAAGAGCAGAAAAGAGTGGGCGCTCTCCGACAAGATAAGGGAAGAACTTAAAAAGACCGGTATCTCTCTGAAAGACCTGAAAGATGGTGCTGAGTGGGAGAAACTTTAAATTTATTACAGGCGATATTCGATAGGCGGTTGACGTTTTAGATTAACATCGCATATCGCATATCGCATATCGCATATCGCATATCG
>Ga0172366_10000503_pt1 | contig 28253 bp, 24 predicted proteins | sample LakKivSesite69cm_FD_114533 | JGI IMG/M metagenome (GOLD analysis project Ga0172366, IMG submission 114533) | Sediment microbial communities from Lake Kivu, Rwanda - Sediment site 69cm | ecosystem: Environmental > Aquatic > Freshwater > Lake > Sediment | place: Rwanda: Western Province, Lake...
AGGCTCTGTCCCGCAGTCAGCGTCATCACACGTTGCTGTTGACGTCGCCGCGCCAACTTCCTCACAGCCTCGCCGCATCCCAAAATACCCGGGAATAGCAGCATGTGGGGGTAAGTCAGGACGATGTCGGCCGACCATTTCGGCCTCCTTCGATAGAGCTTGGACAGGCTGAGCTGTAAGAGCGGCGGGGAGTCGCCTCCCCGCCGCGATGAGTAGAGCTGTTCTTCTAGTGAGTAACGATGACCTTGGCGACCGGCGCCTCAGTCCCGGCAACCCGAGCGAAATAGACTCCGTCCGCCAGACTCCGGCCGTCGAGTGCTGCCTGGCCGCGACTGACGCCAAGCGTGCGGACGATGCCGCCGGTTGCGTCATAGAGGTCTATCGTCTTCTCGAGCCCGGTCGCGTTGAGCAGCCGGATGCTGGTCATGCTGCCGAACGGGTTCGGGTTGACGTCAAGTCGCACCGGCGCCGGAGCCGGTGTCGGTTGCAACCACTCACTGACGCCGGTCATGCCGGAAATCTCCGCGTTCGCGCAGACGTCTTGCGTCGTGGCCCAGCGGCTCGGTCCCCAGGCGCCGGTGTTTTCCCAGCTCTGGAGCGAGATCGGTACTCCCTCGTCGTAGCCGAACGACGGGTCGCCGGTTGCCTCCGAGACTGAGCCTACGAAGAACGCGCCGTCAGCAATGACGACCGGCGTCGGTAGAGTGACCTCGTACCAGTCACCCGTGGTTACCGTGACCGTGTCACCGAATAGGATGGTCCCAGGTCTGCCGCCGCCGCCGTCGTCGTCATAGATCGCCATCAGCACGTCCACCGACCCGGTCGAGGTCATGTGCTGGCGGATGGCGGTGATTGAGCATGGGTAGACCGGCGGTATGAAACAGACACCCATTCCGCCCGCGCCCAACCAGCTACTCGAGTTCGTAGGTAGTCCAGCATCGTAGGTGAGCCTTCCCGGCAAGGTAATCACACGGAGCTCAATGGTCGCAGTGTCATTCACCGGCACCATGTCGCCCGTCAGCTTGCTGTACACTTTCAAAACGTACGTGCCGATCGTGGAGGGCCGCCATTGGCTGGCGAGAGCCAGCGACTCCGTCTCGCCGGGGTCCGACGCCGAGGCCCAGACCGAGTCGGCGAAAAGAACCGAGCCGTTGGTCCTCTGGACCTTGAAGTAGGTCTTGTACTCGGCTTCGGACTGGTTGCCGTAATTCTTGACCACCGCCCAGAAGTAGAGTGGCCGGTCCTTGATGGCGAATGTGCCGCCGCTGTTGCCGTTCATTGCGTTGCGCACGCCCGCGTCATGGACCTGCAGCGATGTCGATTCGGGCGGGAAGAAGCGGACCGCGAGCGACCCGTGGACCGAGTCGCCCGCCGGTGTCGCACCCGATAGGTAGTTCAGGCCGATTTGACCCGAGACGTTCTCGATGCCAATCTGTGCGTTCTCGCCCGCCCACCCGTTATAGGGTTCGCCGCTTTGTTCCTTGTACTGGAAAGTAATCGACGAGTCCGCTTTGTTCAGGATTATCTGGAACGTGTTGTTGCCGCCCGTGCTCCAGAACTCGATGCTGTCGTACTCGACGATGAAGCTGTCGGCGCCATTCGACCAATACCAGACCGAGCCGCTGGTTGAGACGGTGTCCGTGGGGTCGAGGTCGGTCAGCATCGCGGCAAGTTGGTCGTTCGGCCTCTTTGCGTCGGGAACCGAGTTAAAGGTCTGGTTGTTCGCCGCCCCGTCGCCGAACGTTATGTAGCCGTTGGACCCGACGATGACCTCGCCGACTTGGTACCAATAGTAGGGGAACTGGAATCCGATTGGGAATGGCCCGGCAGAATTGTCGTCGGCGAGCGTTGTTATCTCGGTCCCGACGCCCTTGATGCTCACCCAGTTGTAGGTCGGAGCGCCCGGAGCGGTGGTATCCGAATCAAGATACTCGTAGCCGTACGCGTCCGGCCCGCCGCCTCCGAGCGGCGCCGGCGAACTCGGCGGGGTGATTCCGCCTGGCGACATCGCCACCAGCGCGAGTGCCAGAATAGTCACGAACATCGGTCCTCCTTTTTGGCTCTACCCGGCAGAGCCGTGCTTTTTTTCTTCCTGAAAGCTGCGCCGTGTCGGAATAGGGCAGCATCAGGCGCTGCCCTAAGTCCTGTCACGCATGAATATAGGCTCTCTGCGCGGTAAGTCAAGGAGAGGTGGAAACCCTGATTCCGATGTTGAATGGCACAAGGGTGCGCGTACGCTTGGGCCGGCCAGATCGCGGCTCTCACCCGTTGGGTGCTGTCATTCCGAGCGAGGGCGTCCGCGCCCGAGTCGAGGAATCTCGCCTGAGAGACCCCTCGACTCGCTGCGTTCGCTCGGAGTGACACGTGGCTCAATGTCGGAACCAGGGGGAAACGAGCGACTGGGACTGAGCGTCGAATGGCGAATGTCGAACGACCTTGACTTTGCGCGCGGGGGCCCAAGAATATCACCCGATGGACAAGTTCGTGATTCGCGGCCCGACGAGGCTTGCGGGTGCGGTTCCGACTGCCGCTGCGAAGAATGCGGTACTTCCCATTCTCGCGGCCTGTCTTTTGACCGAAGAACCATGCATCATCCGCGACGTGCCCCAGCTTGAAGACGTCAGAACCATGGTCCGGCTCTTGAGGTCGCTGGGCGTTCAGGTTGAACAACGCAGGCGCACCGTCAAGGTCATGGCCGCCGGCAGGATAGAACGGACCGCGACCTATGACATCGTGCGCAAGATGCGGGCCGGCTACTACGTGCTCGGCCCCCTGCTTGGCCGTTTTGGTGACGCGCGCGTCTCGTTGCCCGGCGGCTGCGCAATCGGCCCGCGGCCGGTTGACCTTCACCTTAAGGGCATCGCGGCGCTTGGCGCCGAGGTAAGTCTGGAGCACGGGTATATTCATGCTTCGGGCACGTTGCGCGGAGGGACGATGCTGTTGGAAGGTGCGTCTGGTCCAAGTGTCGGCGCCACCGCTAATACGATGATGGCCGCCGTGCTCGCCGACGGCGAGACGGTAATTCAGGGCGCAGCCTGCGAACCAGAAGTGTGTGACCTCGCCGGTTTCCTCACCGCCATGGGCGCGAGAATCGAGGGCTGCGGGACGCCGGTCGTCCGAGTGAAGGGCACGAAGCGGCTGCATGGCGCAGACTATCGGCCTATTCCCGACCGGATTGAAGCCGGGACGCTCGCAGTCGCCGCCGCCATCAGCCGCGGCAGCCTGGAAATCACCAACTGCGAACCCACACACCTCACCTCGGTAATCGACCGGCTGCGCCAAGCGGGTTCAACCGTGGAAACGGGCAAACGCAAGCTGGTCGTTGATGCCGAGCGCCGGCCGGCTCCTGTTACCATCACAACCGCGCCGTATCCCGGCTTCCCGACCGACCTGCAGGCGCAATTCACGGCCCTGCTGTCAGTCGGCGATGGCACCAGTGTGGTGACCGAGAATGTGTTCGAGTCGCGCTTCCTGCACGCCCTGGAGCTCAACCGTATGGGCGCCAAGATTGACGTGAACGGCCGGATCGCCGTCATCCAGGGTGCCGAGTATCTGTCCGGGGCGCAGGTGATGGCCTCGGACCTGCGTGCATCGGCTGCGCTCGTGCTGGCCGGGCTCGCGGCCAAAGGCGAGACCGAAGTGCAGCGCATCTATCACTTGGACCGAGGGTATGAGTCTCTCGAAAAGAAACTCGGCTCGGTCGGAGCGAAGATCGAGCGCGTCAGCTACTAGACCAGACACAGTGACACGGAGACCGAGAGACACGGAGACGCCCCGAGTCCCCGCGTCCCCGAATCGCCGCGTCAGTTTCTGCGTTCGGGTGGGTCCGGTCGTAATCGGCGGTGGTGCGCCCATCTCAGTCCAATCCATGACCAAGACGCGCACCGAGGACTTTAAGGCAACTGTGCGCCAGATCCGCAGGCTCGAACGCGCGGGCTGTGAGATGGTACGTCTGGCAGTGCCCGACGCAACGGCAGCTCTAGCCCTGCCGCAAATCCGCAAGCGGGTCGCGTTGCCGCTCGTCGCCGACGTGCACTTCGACTATCGGCTGGCCCTCGCCACCCTCAAAGCCGGATTCGACAAGGTGCGGATAAATCCCGGCAACATCGGTGCAGGCTGGAAGGTGCGCGAGATAATCGAGGCGGCCAAGGACTCAGACGCGGCGATTCGAGTCGGAGTCAACGCCGGTTCCATTGCGAAACCTATCCTGCGTAAACACGGCCACCCCACGGTCGCCGCGATGGTCGAGAGCATGGCAGAATGCCTTGAGCCGTTTGAGAAACTGCGGTTCAGGAACATCGTGCTATCGGCCAAGTCCACCGACGTGCCCGAGACGATCGCGGTGTATCGGGAGCTATCGAGAAGGTGGCGTTACCCTCTGCACCTCGGGCTTACCGAGGCCGGGCCGCCATTCGAAGGCGCCATCCGCTCCGCCGCCGCTCTTTCGGTTCTGCTGCTGGAAGGTATTGGCGACACGATTCGCATATCGCTGACCGGCGACCCGGTCCAGGAGGTCATTGCCGCGTACGAACTGCTTGGCGCGTTGGGCCTACGTCGCCGCGGCCCGCTGGTCTATTCCTGTCCCACCTGCGGCCGGACCGGCATCGACGTCATCGGCCTGACCCGCGAGGTGAAGCAGGCGCTGCGCGAACATCCCGAACCACTCAAGGTCGCGGTAATGGGTTGCGTCGTGAACGGACCGGGAGAAGCGCGCGAGGCCGACTTCGGGATTGCGGGCGGCAAAGGCCGCGGTATCGTCTTCGCTCACGGCCGGGTCGTGAAGACCTGCGACGAAGACGAGTTGGTCGAGGCTCTGCTGGCCGAGGTCCGAAGGCCTCGGTAAGCCAGCGTCAATTCCCTCCGCTGGAACCGCCGATAAACGCCGACTAACGCCGATAGTCGTCCGGGGTTCGGAACCATGTTGCGTCTATCTGCGTTCATCTGCGGTTTCAATTCACTCGTCAGGAACCCGGTTGCTTCTCGCCAGCAGATAGCGCTGCGCCGAGCGCGGCGGCGAGCAGAGGCTTCTTGGCAACCGTCACCGGAGTCCCGAGCGCCCTCTCAAGGGCTGCCCTCATCCCCGGATTCTGAGCCACTCCGCCCGTAAGCACAACGTCAGACTCAACCTGCAGCCGCGCCGCCATGTTGGCGACCCGCCTCGCAAGAGCCTCGTGCAGACCGGCAATGACATCGGCAACCGGTGTGTCGGTCGCGAGCAACGAGAGTATCTCCGACTCGGCCATCACCACGCAGAGGCTCGAGACCGGCACCGGGCACCTTGATACAAGGCTCAGACGGCCGAAGTCTTCGAGGGGCACCGAGAGGGTCTTGGACAACACTGACAGGAACTGCCCGGTCCCGGCCGCGCAGCGGTCGTTCATCACGAAATCATGCACCTTGCCCGACTCGTCGAGGCTGAGCACCTTCGAATCCTGACCTCCAATGTCGATTATGGTGCGGCAGGTCGGATGCCAGTAGCGAATACCGAGGGCATCGGCTCTTATCTCCGTGATTGTCCCCTCAACGTGGTCCACGGTGTGGCGGGCATAGCCGGTCGCCACCACGCACCTTACATGCCCGGAAAGGTCCTTGTGCTCCCCGCGGCACTCGGCCAGAACCTGGCGCGCCGTCTCACGCGGCCTCGGCCCGGTTGGAACAACCTTCTCGCAGAACACCTGCTGGCTGGCGCGGTCGAATACAACCAGTTTGGTGTTGACCGAGCCGACGTCTATCCCGGCGGTAATCACACTCTCCTCCTTCGGCCGTGAAAACGGGGACTGTACCGCGACGCGTTCGCCGCGTCGCTCCGGGGGACTGTACCCGATTTTCCAAACTCGGGATTGCGTCCCGCCTGCCGCGCCGACCGCACAAAGGCCCGGACGTTGTCGGGCGGCGTATCAACCGGCACCTCGCAGCCGGTGGCGGCGACAAAGCCCTTGGGACAACTGCTGCCTGCTGCCGCCATCTCCGTTGTTTCGCGCTCAATGGTCCTCGGGTCCGACAAGAGGATCGCCGACGTGTCGTAGTTGCCGATGATGCGGCAGGTCTTGCCGGCGCCGGCAACCGCATCCGCTATCTCGATGCGGTCGATGCTCAAGAGGTCGGCACCGGTCTCGGGCATCATGCCGATGGTTGCCCGTGTGTCGCCGCAGATGTGAAGCACTACGTCGAGGTCGTATCGGTGCAGGTAACGGACCACCTCGGCTTCGGACGGCAGAGCGAACCCGCGGTAGTGCTCAGCCGAGATGACGCTGCCCGACGCCAGCGGGTCTACCAGAATCGGCAGCCCGCCCGCGCCGATGATGGCTCGACAGAACCTCGTGATGGAGCGAGTAGCGTAGCCAAGAAGCTCTTTCACCCGCTCGGGCTCGGTCAATAGACCGAGCAGAAACGCCTCCTGGTCCACCAGTTGCTGTGCGGTCGTGAACGGCGCCGGAACGTAGGCGAGAATCGGCACCGTGTCGCCTCTCGCCTCGTACGCATAGGCGATAGCATCAAGGTAGACCCGCAGCCGGCCATCGTGCAGCGGGTTGGCAACACGGTCGTCCAACTGAGTTAGCTCGGTCCACTTCGGCCTCACCAGCAGCGGCAGGTCATCCTCCGGATAGTCGAACCGTGAGCCGAGCGCCTCGGCGACGAGCCCGACTTCAGAAAAGAAGGAGATGAAGTCGATGCCGTATGTCTCCTGTGCAACGAGCTGGCTTCGCGCCATCGCCGCGCCGTCCGTGTAGTATTCACGCACCGAGATACCGGCGACTCGTGCCGCATGCGCGGTGACGAGCGGGAAGACCGGCACTCTGTCCTGCGGCTCGTCGATTACGAGCAGGCCGAAGCGCTCGCGCGGGGTCAGCAGGTCTTTCACCGCCGGCTCCTCAGTACCTCAAGGAACGCGTCTATCCTCGTCTGCAACTGCAGCCCGACCTCATTCGATGGCGGCGCGACGTCGAACTCCAGCACCGGCAGGCCCATTTCCTGCTTCACGTAGTCGGATATAAGCCGCGCTTCCATCGCACAGTGCGACCCGCCGAGGATGCCTGAGATGATGACGCCCTCGGCCTGCCGTTCTCGCGCCTGCCCTATCACTGATTCAGCGCGCGCCCGCGACGTGCCGATGAGCGACGCGGCCATGAACGAATCGGCAATCGCCTCCAGCGGTGGCCTTGACTCGTCCATGACCTCCAGGGCCTGGTTGATGACGTATTCGGTCCCGACGACCCGCGCACCCTTATCCTCGACGTAGGTCAAGAGCAGCGGGTCGGCGGGCGGCGTCACCCAGATGATTCGCAAGGCGGCCCCATCCACGACACGCTCGGCCCGAGCTGCTCGCCTTTCGGCGGTTGCCAGCAGGTGCTCCAGCACGGCGGTCCACTCACCGATGTCCGAGTAGTAGTGCAGGCTTCCGAACTCGACCACCATCATCTCCAGCGCAGCCAGCGCCGCGTCGCGGAACGTCAGTTCGCGCAGCCGCGCAACCAGCTTTCTCACCCGGTTCGCCCGACGTACACCCTCCCGCAGTTCCTCCTCGGTGATGGCGTGCCCCGCAAGCCGCTCCATCCGTTCAACGACCCGCTCATACTCACGCGTCAGGAATGTGATAGCCGCTTGTGTCTCCCTTGGCACGCCCATTCGGCATTCGTCACTCGCTATTCGGCATTCTTGGCGGAGTGGCTCCTCGACCCACAGCACGTCGGGTGCGAACGACTGCACCAGTTGCTCGACCCCGGAGTAGTCGTCGCACGACGCGCCGGTCGAGGCGATGACGAGGTCCGGGTCCGGGAAATATGAGTGCTTGGCAAATGCACCCAGCGCAGCGCGGGAGAAGCAGGTCGCGTCGCCGATGCCAAGCTCGGCCGCAGCGTCGAACAGAACGCGGCTCTCCATGACGAAGGGCGTCCACCAGATGCAGTCCGGGTAGAAAGCCACGCAGCCGGGGAACGAATCGACGATAACCGGCACCGCGCCAAGATCGCCCATTGTAGCTATCACCCGACGCCCAATCTGCCTCGCGCGGAACAGCCGCTCGGTTTCGTTCTGGACAAGACCCCACATGCGCAGGGCCGCCAGGGAGTTGTCGAACTTGAGCCGCCGCAGGTGCCGCGCTCCATAGATAGCGAAGGTCTGGGGCGGGAACAGGTACTTCGACCAGGACTCGCCGTTATCATAGTAGTGGTAGTGCTCAATCAGCTCGTCGGGTACGTGGTCGAACAGCTCCAGCCACTCATCGAAGGTGACGCGCGCCGGCTTCGGGTCGGTCCAATCCGCTGTCTCACTCGTCCGACCTGTCTGACCGGTCTGACTCACAGCGTCTCCACGAATGCCTCAACTCGCGTGCGTACTTGCTCCCGATTCTCGATTGAGTAGTCAGTATCGAGGCAAAGCGTGGGAATCCCCAGCGCCTCCTGCAGCCGCCGCACCTCGAAGGCGTAAGGGTCGCAGTAGAGCAGTGTCTTGTACACGAGACCTTCTACCCTAAACTCACGCGCCATTCTCTGCGCGTACTTGTACATCTCGGTATTGGGCCGGCGGTGCATGCACGGCCGGCCGTAGTAGAATCGCGCCAGCCGGTCGAGCGGCGCACCCTCTGCGGGCACGTCATCCGAGAACCAGCGCGTGCCGGTGCACAGGATGTCAGTGACAGTATCGGCCTTCTCCTCGACCATCTTCAGCAGCCAGCGGTCGTCTTCGGCCAGCATGCTGCCGCCCAGCATGAGCCGCGGCCGGTGCGCATTTGAGCGAGGACGCGCGGCAATGATGCGCAGCACCTCGTCGATGAGCGAGACCGCCTTCACCGGTCCGAGCAGCCACGCGGTCGCCTCCAGGTCCAGCATCGTACTGCCCGAAAGCACCGGCGAGCTGACGCGGCGCGTGTCGCTCACCTGACGCAGCACGTCCCGCAGCCGGTTGAACGCGGCAATCTCCAGGTCCAGTCTCTCGGCGCTGAGAGCAGCGCCGGTAAGCCTGGCGAGCCGGTTGGCAAGCTCGTCGAGCTGCCGCCTGAACTCGGCGACCCGGTGTGGCAGCGATTCCGACGTCCGGGGAAGATAGAGTTGGTACACGGGTGTTCCGAAGTGTCGTTCAATCGACTCGGGCAGACGCCGCATCATGTCGCAGGTATTGACCGCGACCACGGCGTCAACCTGCTTGTAGAACGGTTCGAGCTCGAAGTTGCCCATGCACGCGTTGCAGAAGGAACAGGCGTCGGCCCGCAGATACCTTTCACCCCTCTCCTCAGCCGCCTGCCCGCCGCGCATCAGCCGAACCGGAGTCGCTCCGGCAGCCTGCACTACCTCGACCGGCGCGTAGATGCAGAAGTAGCCGACGACCTTCCTGCCCTGCTTGCGCTCGGCAGCAATCTCCTCCAGCCGTTGCTGCCGAATCTGCTCGAAGGTCGCGCGCGGTATCAGTGCCAAGGTACGAGCTGAAGTGAGGTAATGAAGCTGTGCTCGAATTGAGGGTGGCTGCTCAGCATCACCTCGCGGCAGTTCGCCGCAAATCGCTCTGCCTCGTCAATCAGCGCCGGGTCGAGGGCGGCCCTCACCGCGCCGAGGAGCGCGAGGTTAGTGTGCCGCTTCACCCGCGCCAGTGGCAGCGACGGGAGCAGGCCGATTCTCGTCGCTGAGCGCGGGTTCATCGACGACCCGAAGCGGCCGGTGACGTGAACGCGCTCGACCTCACCGGCGCTCGCGCCCCATTCGGCTAATAGCACTCGAATCGCCGCGGCAATCGCGCCCTTTGCGAGCTGGACTTCGCGCAAATCAGCCTGCGACATGAAAACCGGCTTCGGGCCCTGGCCCACCTCAAGTCGCGCGCAGCCGAGGACCCTACCGGACGCGTCCACCTTGCCGACCCGGACCGCCTCGGCCACTGCGTCGAGAACCCCTGAGCCGCAGATGCTTTTGGCCTCACCGCCGCCCACGACCTCGGGTATGAACCGGTCATCCTCGTGGCGCACCGCCTTGACCGCTCCGGCCTGCGCCAGGCTGCCGCACTCAAGCGTAGCGCCCTCGAAAGCCGGGCCGGCTGCGGTCGAGGTGACGAGCATTCGCTTACGGTTACCGAGCACGACTTCGCCGTTGGTGCCAGCGTCCACCAGCAGGGAGAGTCGCGGCGTTCGGTACATCCCGGAAGCGAGTATCGCCGCGGTGCAGTCGCTGCCCACAAAAGAGCCGAGAAGAGGCAGCATCTCGAACCAGAGCCCGCTGCGGCGATGCGAGAGTCTCTTGCCGTATGCGAGCCGCGACTGGTAGGGAAACTCGCCGAGCGAAGCCGGGGCCCGACCCATCAGGAAATGAGCCATCACCGTGTTGCCGACGGTCAGAATCGGGTGCTTGCGTGAGACGCCGTATTCGTCCATGAACCACAGCATCTCCGGCTCCAGCCTGGTGCGCCGGAGCTTCGTGCCGGCGGCGATGCGGCTCATCACGTCGGTGCCAAACACCATTTGCGGGTTCAGAGTCTCTCGCCTTGCCACCACTCGTCGCCGGACCCTGTCGACCGCGGCAAGGGAGATGGTGGTTGTTCCGATGTCAGCCGCAAGGCGCAAGGCGGCCGTTCCGGTGCGCGTCCCTCGTCCTATCCGTCTGATCTGTCCGATCGGTCCAATCTCCGCCCTCACCACAACCGGCGCGGTCGGCGCATACTGGCAGGCGAGGACGCTGCATTCGCCCTCCGCATCGAGCACCTGGATCCGGCATTTGCCGCAGGTGCCCGCGCCGCCGCAATCGGACGGCAGGCGAAGGCCGGCGTCATGGAGCAGCTCGCGCAGGCTGCTGCCGCCGCGCGGCACGACCGTCACTCTCAGGCCGTCCCCCACTCTCTGGCCGTCGCTACCAGCGCCTGGACATTCTCTTTGGGCGTCTCAGTCGGCACGTCGCAGCTCGTAGAGAGGATGAGGGCCTGTCCGCCCCGCTCCAGGCACTCCTTCGCCGCTGCCGCGATTTGCTCAGGCGTGCCCTCGAGCATGAGCTTGGTCGAGACATTCCCCATCAGAACCGTGTTCTCACCGACCTGCTGGCGCGCGACGGTCATGTCCATCTCATCAATGCTCAGGAAATCGGCGCAGGTGGCTGCCATGTCGGCGAGCAGGCCCTTGGTCTCGCCGCAGATGTGCAGCCCGGCCCTGGCGCCGGACTCATGCACCGAGCGAATCAGTTGCTCCAGGTAAGGGCGGGCGAATTCACGGAACATCTCCGGGCCGACCAGGCTGCCGGAAGCCACCGGGTCGCCAACGAACGGAATCCCGCCGGCCTTCACGATTGCCTGGGCGTACGCAATCTGATTGTCGGTCGCAATCCTGAGGAACTCGTGCGCCCGCCCGGGGTCGGTGAGCAGATCCTCGAGGAACTTGTCTATGCCGCGCAGGAACGACGCCAGGGAAAAGGGCCCCTTGAGAGAAGAGAGAATGGGCGCTTCGTCGTCGAGCAGCGCTTTGAGGCGGCGGGTGGCTTCGAGCACGACCGGCATTCTCCCGTCCTTCTCCGGGTCGGCCGGCTCAAGCCTGGCGACGCGCGGCGGTTCGAGCAGAAGCGGGTCGTCGTCATCCGGAATCAGCACCTGCGCGCCCATCGCCTCCGCCTCGACCATTGTGTCGGAGAAGACCAAAATCAGGTCGTACCCATAGAAGCGGTACGCGGAGTACAGCACGCGCGCCAGCGTGTCCGATTGCGTCACTGCCTCGGATATGGTGAAGCCCTCAAGCCGGGCCGCGTGGTTCGCCACGACCATTGGGAACACGACCGGCCGCTCCGGCTTCCCGTCGCGCAAGAGCGCGGCGAACCTCCTGCTCCGGTCGCTCGACAGAGGATTCAAGGAATCAAGGGGTCAAGGAGTCGAGTGTCCGGACCCTCGAATACACGACCCCTCCGGTTCCGGAGTTCCGGTTCCGTACTTCTGACTTCTGGCATCTAGCTTCTCGCTTCTGACTTCGTCTGAGTGAGTCGCTCTATCTCAAGCACTGCCGCGTGCGCGTCGGGCGCGAACCCGTCCGCCCCGATGTTCCGGGCAAACTGCGCGGTGACCGGAGCGCCCCCGATGATGACCCTGACGCCCGGACGCAGGCCGGCCTTGTCGAGCGCCTGGACTACCTTGCCCATCCTCGGCATCGTCGTGGTCATCAGCGTCGAGACGCCCAGAACTGCAACGCCGTTCTCGGCTGCCTTCACGAACTCCGACAGCAGCACGTTCCGGCCAAGGTCAATCACCTCGAATCCAGCCGCCTGCACCATCACCTTCACGATGTTCTTGCCGATGTCGTGAATATCGCCCTGCACCACGCCGAACGCCACTTTCGCTTTGCTCCCGACTCCCGACTCCCCACTCCCCACTCTCGTCTTCAGTATCTCGAACCCCGCATACATGGCCTTGGATGCGAGCAGAACCTCTGGCACAAAGCACTCCTTGGCCGCGAATTTCTCTCCCATCCGGCGCATTCCCGCGGCCAAGCCCTGCGTGATAGCGTCCTGGGCAGACAGGCCTCTGTCAAGCACCTGCCGGGCCAGTTCCGAAACACGCTCCGGCTTCATCGTCGTGACCGCCCCGGCCAGTTGGGCAAACAGGCTGCTCTCCGATTCTCGCTGCTCGGCCATACGAGTCATGATAGTCCGAAGTCGCTCACGGGCAACAGAAACCGAGTCCGGCACTGGCCCGCTGCCTTGCGTTCCTTACGGCAGAGGTCAAGCGCTTCCACTATGGAGGTCCTGTCTGATCCGCAAGACCACATCCGGCTCGCCTAACCCGCAGCCGTCAGGCTGTGCTGAGTGCTGCCGCCTGACCGGTAAGGGCCGGTGTGGCCTGCTGGTGCGCTGTTCGACTACCTCAGCGTCCTGCCCCAGCCTCTGCCTTCGCTTCCAGCCAACTGCACCTCCAACCCCCGGTTCGCAGTTCCGACTCCTTCGGCGTCAACAGACCGCTGTCCATCCCGGCCGTCACTTGGGCGCGAACCGTTCTGGAGCCGAGACCGCGCCACAAGCCGGATACCGTGGTCATTTATCCGTTCTCCACCGAAGCGTATCCTCAAATTGCCAGTGTGAATTGAAATGGGGCTCAGCCTACGGCCGACTCATCTACCTAGCCGGCAGCATATAGGGCGTGGCAGCTATCCGTTAACACCACCGCCGGCTGTGCGACACAGGGGGTTTGCCTCCGGGCTAGCCCCTGGGCGGTATAGGGGGCAGACCAGGGCCTAGCCGTCAGCGCCGCCAAGTCGCCGGAAAGTAGCGCAGCCGACATGGTCGTGGGCCACCCTGCCGACCGCCTGGCAGTGGGCACCGCTGTCACGGCCGGTGCTACTGCTGCCCGGTCTTCAGCGGAGTGGCCGACATAGCAATTCTCTGCCCGCGGGATGCCTTCCGCTTCCTCAGTGAGGGCTCACGGATAAAGTCGTGCCCCCAGCCATCGCATTGCAGTTGGATGTGGCTGGGTCACGTCGGGCGGCTCTGCATTCCTAAGAACTTGCGTGGACGCTTCTTAGCCGAAGCCGCGATCTTCGGTCGCCGCTCTAATGCAGTTCGAGCGCGCGACCATCATTGGCCGGAGCCGGGAGGCTCAAGTCCGGCCTCAGCGCCGGGGGCACGGCCGGTCTACGCTGCCCCTTGCCGTCGTTGCGGCTGATACCACGGAGCGATTCGCCAGCCTCAACGCGATGGCCGTGGGTCTGTCATGGTCTTCAGTAGAGACTTCGATGTGGCCATGTCCCGACAACGGCAGAGCGTTGCGCTGGCTCTGCGGAGGTCAGTCGCGAGCCACGCGGATTCGCGCCGGGCCAGGCAACACATGGCCGATTGTGGCGGCTTGGGCGACGCCGGCATCAGACAACCGCCTGCAGAAGCCCGCCGAGCGTTCGGCCGGCAGGGAGATCAGCAGGCCTCCGGACGTTTGGGCATCACACAGCAACATACGCAGGTCCTCGGGCACAGACGGCGCGAAGTCGGCTTTCCTCTTAATGAACTCGTAGTTCTTGACCGACCCGCCGGGAAACAGAGTCTGCCGAGCGAGGTCAAAGGCTTCGGGGATGATCGGCACTTTGCTCGCCTGAATCTCGATTCCGACCCCGCTCGCCTGCGCCATTTCCCAGGCATGGCCGACGAGCCCGAACCCGGTAACGTCAGTCGCCGAGCTCACGCCGACACTGGTCATGACCGTCGCCGCGGTGCGATTGAGTTCGCACATCACGCGGTTGGCCTGTTCGATTGCCCGCTCCGGCGCGAGGTTGGCCCGCAGGACCGTAGTGATGATGCCGCTTCCGAGCGGCTTCGTCAGCACCAGAGCGTCACCGGGCTGCGCGCCGGCGTTGGTGACCACCCGGTCTGGATGGACCATACCGGTGACCGCCAGGCCGCACTTCAACTCAATGTCCTTGGTCGTGTGACCGCCCGCAACCACGGCTCCGGCTTCACTTACCTTGTCCCACGCGCCGGCCAGGACCTTGCGAATCGTCTCGCTGCTGACCTCGCCGACCGGGTAGCCGAGGATGCAGAGCGCGGCCAGCGGCGTTCCGCCCATGGCATAGACATCGGATAGCGAGTTGGCCGCGGCAATCTGCCCGAAGACGTACGGGTCGTCGGCAATCGGCGTCAGCACGTCAACGGTCAGCACCAGCGCCCGCACAGAGTCGAGTCGGTATACTCCGGCATCATCCGACGTCTCGCCTCCGACCAGCAGGTCAGGATGCCGGAAAGCAGGAAGCTGCTGCAGGACCTGCAGCAGGTCTCCCTGACAGACCTTGCTCGCGCAGCCGCCGGCACGAGCGTAATCCATAAGACGACGTTCCTCCATCGCGTCTCCTTTCTGAGCCCGTGCGAAGCCGGCAGAAGCCCAGCCGGTGCTACCGGCGCCGTTCACCGCCGGATTGTGGCTGGCCTCGCTACTCGACGACGACCCTGGTAGTTGCTGATGCGGCTCCGCTCGACAGGCGGAGCAGGTACACGCCGCCGGCCAAGCCTGGTTCCGGGCGCCAGCGAATACGGTGCGGGCCTGCGGACAGGACGCCGCAGGCAACGGTCTGGACCAGCCGTCCGCCAGCGTCGTGCAGCGTCACTCTGAGAACTGCCTGCTTCGGTGTTGAGAACGTCATTACTGCCCCGGTCTGCCGGTTGACGACAGACGGAGCGATTCTCAGGCTGGAGCCCGGCACCCTAGGACGCGAGCTCTCCACAACCCCCGCACCAACGATGGTGTGCGTTGCGACTGACTCGGCCAGGGTCGTGTCACCCATTGAGCGGACGCGCAGGGAGACAACTTCCTCACCCGGCGTCGTGTCCGTGTAGACCGTGACCTTGGCCGTGGTATCGGCGCCTCCCCCCTGCAGGGTGTCGTACACGGGGATTCCGGGCTCAACGCATACGCCTCTTACGCAATAAACGACGGTCCAACCTGGCACCGCCGAAACCACGCGACAGTCGAACCTGAACACGTCGGTGGAGGTGCCGGTGTTCACAAGCGTGAAGTGGAACTCCGCGACCTCGCCGGGCCCCACAAGCCGGACCGTGTCGCCACGCGGAGTCAGGTCGAACCCATAGCTCGCCAGCACCGGGCCAGCGAGTACAGCGAGAATGGCAAGGCCCGCGGCGGAGCGAAGCCGTGTTTGGGCGCAGTCTGCTTTACCGTTCACCGTGATGTCTCCTGCAGTGGTATCCTGTCCAGGTATGCCGTCTGGAGGACCGCATGGGTCTGAACGTCCTGTACAAAGGCAACTACCCCCAGCGCGGAGCGGTTCCAGAACGGCAGAATCTGGAAACCGTACTCCTTCGTGACGGTGTCGCCGACCGCGAGGTTCACCGGCTCGCCACCAACATCCGGCAGCATCTGCCTCATCACGTGTCGAAACACGGAGTCGGGAGCGCCGGATAGATAGGCATGAACGCTGTCCTCTACCAGCACGACAAACAATCTCAGGCTGTCGGCCGGCGTCGCGCTGACCCCAGTCGCCCACACCGTAACCGTTCCATCACTGTCGGTCGCTTCCGCGCTGACGCCCAATTGGGCCCCGGGCGCGACGCTCCTGGCGGCCACGGTCATATCGTGGAACGTCGAGTAGTTGTATTCCGGGTCCGAGGTCCGAACTACGTCGCCGCCGTCAAACGTCGTCGCGGGCTCGCCGCCTGAGCTGTAGTATACGCTCGTACGGGTCTCCGAGTAGGCCGGGCTGAGAGTGTCGCCGGCCACGCGACGGTGGCAGGCTATCACCACCATGCTGTCGGGAAAACCGGCGGCCACGCTGTCCAGAGCCCGCGCCGCATAAGGGCAGTAGCCGCAGCGCATCCAGGTGAAGAACTCGGCCAGCACCACCCGGTTCGTCGGCCTCACCTCCAAGACCGGCGCCTCTGAGCAAACGGCGATGAGCAACAAGCCCCAGGCCGCAAGCAGGAGGCCTGCGGCCCGGGGCTTGAAGCTTGACGGAGGTGCTTTCACCTACCGAGCTACGACAAGCTTGCTGACAGCGCCGCCACCGTTTGATGCCAACCGGACGAAGTACGTACCGGCTCTGACCACGCGACCACTCGCGTCGGCGAGGTTCCATGAGGCGCATCCGCTGCCGGCCAGGTTGCGGCCCAGCCGCTGGACCAGGCGCCCGTTCACGTCGTATACGGACAGGCTCCCGGTAACACCAACCGGCACCTGGTAGTTCACGCGCGCCAATCCTCTGACAGGGCCGGCAGCAGGCGCTACGCGCCAGCCGACGAGGGCCCGGCCTTCGCTTACGCCGAGCTTGGCGCCTGCCTCGACGTCGTCAATGTACCAGCCCTCGGCGGTGCCGCTGTAGTCGCTGATGAAACGGTAGCGCAGTTGCACGGTCTGGCCGCGGTATTCACCCAGGCTCATGACTTCTTGATACCAGCCACCGCCGGACCCGAAGTACCTCATCAGCGGCCACCAGAACTCCGAGCCGTTGGATATCTCAAGAAGCCCGTCATCGCTCCCCAGCTCGTAGTAGACCCAGAAGCTCAGCATCGTGTCGTTGCCAATGGTAAAGAACGGCGTCATGAAACGAGAGTCATTCTCGTTGGTGTACTGGTGGTTCGCCTCCACGCCGCAGTACCAGCTTGTGCTTTCCGACTGATAGGTGTAGTGAGTCTGGTGCCAGTTGTCTCTGATTCCCGAGTGAGTCCATTGGCCGATGCCGTGTTCCATGTTGTCGGCAAACCCGTAGGCCGTGGCCACGTTCAGCGGGAAGTTGAGGTCGGCCGTGGGCGCGCCGGTTGCCGTGACCTGCAGGTTCATGGTGGCCAGGTGCGGGCTCGGGCAGCTTCCATCCACATGGATCTGGAATGGAGTACTGGAGTAGCCGATACCCGCGGCCGCGATGTTCGCGAAGCCGGCGTTGGCCGTCGTAACCGTAATGTACGGGTCAGACGTGGACAGCGTAGCGCTCACGTTCTGCGCCTCGCCGGTGCCCATGTTTCGGAGACCGATAGTCAGGTCGGCGTCGCTATTCGGCACCGGACTCGCCGACTGATAGCCGTAGTAGATGAGTTCGGGTACGTTGATGACGGCGATGCGCGCGCCCTGGTACATCTCCTTGGAGGAGTTGTTCTGGACGAACACCACGAAGTCGCAGTGCCTCGCCACCCAGGACGCATTTACCGTGAAGTCCCTTGTCTTGGTCAGCGAGTCGCCGGCCGGTATCGTCACCGCCTCACCTGAAGAGTTCGGCAGCATCGCACGCTCAACATAGTGCAGGCTGTCCATTCCCTGCCACGGGTAGTAGATGTGGCTCTCGGTCAGCACCGTATGGAGTTGACCGCTCACCGAGCTGCCGCTGGTGTTGTGCATCTTGATTGTAAGCGTGCCGGTGCGCGCGGTCGTGTCGTAGGCTGTCGAAAGCGCTATCGTCAGGGGACTGGACACGCCCATGCGCGTTCGGAAGTAGTCGAGGTAGGACAGGTACATCGTTCCGGTGTGGAGGCCGCCGACGAGCTTGTACGAACCATCCAGCACCACGGTCGGGTAGCCGGTTATCCCGTAGTAACTCATCCGCGCTGCCGCCTCGGCCGTATAGTAAGGGTCGCTCGTCGAAGCGTGGTAGGCAATCGGGACCACCGAGTCATACGAACGGAAGTCGAGCTCCTCCATTCCACGTGCTCCACCGGGGCAGTACGTGCACCAGGTGGCGGTGACGTCTTCTATGACCATCACCCGCTGACTGGCTTGCATCGCCATCGGGACGAGCAGTGCCAGCACCAGGACTGACAGACGTTTCATGCAGACCTCCTTTGAGTCTTAGACATAAACGAACGCTGCGCAGGTAGCAAGCAGAATCCAGAAAAACGTAGTTTCGCACGGCCTCCACCCAAACAGGATACCAGCTCCCGGATTGATTTCAACGTCATGACGGTTCGCTACTGGTTCGATTCGCCGGTCAGTGGTCGGCTTCAGGATGCTCCGAACCTGTCGCGCCGCCGGTTTCCTTGGCCGGCTCCTCCGGCAGCCACTTCAGTATCTCGTCTCTGATGCTATTCTCATCTCCCTTCTTGTATCCGATGTGGGTGTAGACGATCTCCCCCTGCTGGTTGATGAGATAGGCGGCCGGCTTGATGATGATGCCGTATGCCCTCTTCACTTCGTTCTGCTGGTCCAGCAGACAGACATACGGCCACTTTTTGGCCTTGACGAACGCCTTTACCCTTGCCTCATCTGCTGCCCTGTCAACCGACAAGGCGACAACCTGCAGACCTCGCCCCTTCAGGGTGTCTTGGACCGACACGAGCGCGTCCAACTCGGCAATGCAATTGGAGCAGGACCGGTCCCAGAACTCCAGATAGACCGGCCCGGTCGCAAGCAACTCTGAGAGCTGCACGTTCCGACCCGATAGGTCCGGCAGCGTGAACTCGGACGCCTGTTCGTACTCCTGCTCTCCGCCTTCCGAGCCAAACAGCAGCCCGGCTGAAAACAGCATCACCATCGCTATCGGCAGAATCCTCATGTTATCCTCCGTTCAATGTCCACCACAAATCGCAGTGGTCGGCAGGGTCGCCGGATATTCACCTCTCGCGCCTTCCTTTCCTCAGAAGAGGGATGCTGCCGGTGTTCAGTCGGCAGACTCCGACCTAGACCAACCCCATGCAAGACAGGCATAACTGCGAGCTGAATGCGTGTACTCTCAGCCATTGTCCTTGAATCGACCCGATGACGACGGCCGTCAGTCCGGCCAGAAGCAGCAGACCGAACACGATGCGGCGCGACGCCACGCCTTTTCTCGCTCCGGCTGCCCTGTGGCCCGCGGAAGCTGGGAACGAGGCATCACTAGCTGGCCTGCCAGACTCAGAAAAGTCGCTCCGCCGAGAAGTCAATCGTTTATTCGACCTCCGCCCGGCCTCGACAGGTGCGCAAGTCTGTTTATGGCCGCACTGCTACGCTCCGACCCGGCCGACAAGAGCCAGCAGCTAGTTGACAATTGGCTCGCGCTGCCCCAGCCCGATGCCTGCCCGCAGGGATGAACGGCGCACACCAACTCTAGCCCCTCGCCTTCGAGGTCGCCGGGCGGGTCCGCTATTCGCCGCTGCCGCCTGCCGTTGCCTTGGTGCCGGGCCTGAAGTAGAGCCGACCGTAGCAGTGCCCTTCCTTGTCGACTTCCCCTTTCAACGTCGGACACGGACAGAGCACGTCCTTGGCCGGGTCCAGCGGATGCGACTGCTTGCATGGGCAGTAGTACTTGCCGAGCTCAGCGAAGTTCCTCGCCAGCAGGTTCGATACCTTGAGTGTCCGCTCGATGTCGGGGTTCAGCACGTAACCCGGTCCCTCGCCGACCTGACCCGCCCGCTCGATGTTCGCCCTGTCCCTGTCTGTCAGTTCCATACTTCTCCCTTCCAGCCAGTCGGCAGGCGCCTCTGCGGGCCTGCCGACGTAGCAACTGGCTTCGGCGCGGTCAAAACAGCTCGGCTCTATTTCTCGGCCTGGTACCAGCCGCGGCCGACCTGGTGGGCATGGGCCGCATCGCGCCACAGGTTCACGAGCCCGGTCGCGAAGCCGAACAGGTCATTGCCGAAGTCCTTCACGATGGTCGGCTTCAGGTCGACCTCGACCATCTTCTTGTACTCATCGAAGCACTTCGCGTACTCCTCGGTCTGGTCCTCGACCTTGATGTTCTTGAACCCGTACTTCTTCATCAGGTCGCCCCAGCCCTGTAAGGTTTCCATGTACGGGAATGCCATCGACTCGTACAGCTTGGCCAAGAGCGGTTCCTCGACCTTGCCGGTGATGACCCAGTCGGTGAAGATTATCCTCCCGCCCGGCTTCAGCACCCGCGCTGCCTCGGCCATGAGCTGGTCCTTGTTGGCCACGTAGCACCATGCCTCCTGGCCCCAGACCACGTCGAAGGTCTCCTTCTTGAACGGCATGTCCATCGCGTTGCCCTCGACGAACGTAATCAAGTTGTCGAGCCCCGCGGCCTTGGTCCGCTCGTTCGCCTTGGTGAGCATCGTCTTCGTGAAGTCGAGCCCGGTCACCTTCACCCCGTACTTCTTTGCGAGCTGCCGCGCCGGCGCTCCCAATGCCGAGCAGACGTCGAGCACGTGGATGCCCGGTTTCAGCCCCACGGCCTTGGCCATCCTGTCCGTCACCTCGTCCTTGCCCGAGTGAATCTGCTCGGACATCACTGCTTCCCACAGCAAGCCGCCTGGCCCGTCATAAACGTCCTGAACATCCTTGCCCGTATAGTCGTATCGCTTTGGCATCATGCCTCCTCCGGCGTAGGTCTTATAGGTCCTATAGGACCTATTCTGCCTGCCGGCACACTGCCGGCACAAAGCCGGTCAATCATGCCGCTTGTGTTCTTGGGGTTCTGGTTAGGTTTCTTTTGCTGGAAACTGGTAACTGGTAATTGGAAACAGAGTCCCTCTCGCTCGGTCCCCGAGGCGCACGGCCTCGGCAAAGGTGCCGAGTCATGGCACGCGCCTCCGGCGCGTCACAGCATGCCTGTCCGCAGTCACGGCCACGATGATAGGCCCTGGCCCGGCCATGTCAAATCCCGCCGAGATTATCCGCAGATTACGCAGAAGACAGATTCCGCCAGCGGTATCCAAGTCCCCTCGCCTGTGCCTCTGGAACTCACGGCTGCTCCGCGTCGAGCCTACAGGCTCAGAAACAGCACGGCCAAGCCGGCACAGCCCAGGCCGAGCACGTGTGTCACCGTGAGCGGCTCCTTGAGCAATATGAGCCCGAGCACGGCTGGAACGAGGATATACATTCCCGATAGCGGCACGACCACCGACGCCGGCCCTCGACGCAGGGCCAGATAGTACGCTACGGTGGCGATTCCGGCCAGGACGCCGGCGACAACCGGCAGTAACGACGGCTTCATCTCGCTGCGGGTTGGCGCGGTCAGCGAGTGTGCGACTATCGGCAGAAAACCGGCGAGAGTCGTCCAGAACACGACATTGTGGTCCGACGACGTCTTGGTTGCAATCTTGCTCAGAAAGCTCCACAGGCCCCAGGCGACCAGGGCGACGAGGCAGAGAAGTCGGTAGTCCATGCGTGATGCTAGGTGGCCGCGAGCCGAAGTCAACAACCGGAACTGAACCGGTCACGACGGACCTTATCATGATGCTCGACTAAGCTCACCGTTGATCGCCCTCGGCTTGCGGCTCACGGCTTGCCGCTCCGAACAACGTCGCGAGCACGTTCTCCCCGTTCTGTGCCGAAAGCCGTCGGCTGTGAGCCGTCAGCCGTTGGCTCTCATTGCGCGCCTTGCCGCCGTCTTCATTGTGGTGAGTCGGATTCATACGTCAAGGCAGGCTCAGCCACGCATCATCACACTCCTCGCAGGTGCCCTTGGGATGCAGAAACACCGTCTCGTCCGTGCGCAGCCGCTCGGTCGCGACAGCAACGATGTCTCGTGACCGCGCCAGCCTTGCCTCGGCTCGGCCTACGGCGCCCCGGCGCTGCAGGCGGTTCTCATCCAGCCAGCGGTCCAGCAGGCAGAAATTCCCGCAGCAGTGGTCGATCTCCCTGTACTCGAACCGGGCCGGCGCGCCGTCTCGCAGAACGGTCGCGTACTTGTCTCGCCTGTATCTGACTCCCGCAAGGTTCTCGGCCAGGTGAATGGTAGTATCGGCGCTGTGTCCAACACCCAGCAGGAGCGCCTGAGCGTCAAGCTCGAAGGCGCGGCCGACAGGACTGTCGAGTCCGTGAGGCGGGTCAATCGGGTGGGGAGCCGTGATTTCCCGCGCGCGGGGGCCAATTGCGGCAAAGGCGCCGGGGTTGTCGCTCCGCAGAACGCCGTGAGTCCGCCAGAACGTGTCGGCGACTATGCCCATATCCGGACAGGGCGTGGCCCTCGGGTCGAACAGGTGGTCGTCATCCGACGACATACTTGGCATCACGAGCGCACCTTCGGGGCCCAGCGCTGCGCGAAGCGCAGCAATCAACCCGGAGGGACCTCCCTCGACTGGCTCGACCTTCGAGAACGCTGTGTGCACGAGCAACACTGCACCGGGCTGCACGCCGAGGTCGCGGAGTTGTCGAACAAGCTCACCATTCTGTCCGCCCGTGTTCCGCCAATCTGCAACCTGCAATCCGAAGTGCCTCCGCGCCTTGCCGCGTTGTCAAATCGTAGACTGTCCTGATTCTTCCGCCGTGCCCTCCGCGCGGACCCGGAACAGGACCATCTTCGAGTAATGGCCCAAGCCTTCCCGCGCAATCGCTCGGCCGAACTTCCGCCAGACGTCGTCGAAAGCTCGCGTTGCGACTCCATAGAGTCCCGGCACGCGTTCGCAGGCGAACCGAATCTCCTGCTGCGCCTGGTCAGCGGCCAGCTTCCTCCCGGTGTAGTAGTCCGTGCGACCTGCGAACTCGCAGCCGACCTCGTCCAGCATCTGCAGGTAGTCGTCTGCGCTCAGCCAGGTGGCCTGGCAGGCGTACGAGAACACCGCGACCTCAAGCCGCTGAGCCTCGGTTTCCATTGCCTCGGGCGGCATGGCCGCGAAGCAGAAAAGGCCACCCGGCTTCAGGACCCGTCTGACTTCACGAAACGCCTGCTGAACTCCCGAGCGACCGCGGGTCATGTGGATGTCCTCAAGCCCGGCGAAGTTGACTACCATGTCGAACTCCCCGTCCCGTAGACTCATGCTGGTCGCGTCCATGACCGTGGCGTCGATCCGATCTGCCAGGCCGGAGCGGGCGGCGTTTTCCCTGGCGCACTCGACGTCACCAGCCTGGATGTCGATTGCTCTGACCTTGCCGCCCGGGACGCGGCGTGCCACCTCTACCGTGAAGTAGCCGTAGCCGCAGGCCAGGTCGAGTATCGACATCCCGGCTCTGAGCGGCAGGTCGGCGGCGATTCGGGCGCGAATCCCCGCGAGCTCGGCGAAGTAGTTCGGGTACTCCCTAGCCGCTACCGGCTTCTCTTCCATCATAGTCGACTGCGGTCAGCTCCTGACGTCTGACCCTGAGGATGTGACCTGCAACTCCACCATCCGCTCGACCAAGCTCACCATCCTCACCGGCCGCATCCACCAATCTGCAATCTGAAATCTGCAATCTCAAATGCCGCGGTGCGCCTTGCCGCCGTCATCAAGTCGGGTGACTGCCCACCTGGCAGACTGCGAACGCAGGCGCAAGGTCGTTGTCTGCCTATCATTAGTGATCCGCAAACCGACATCTAGCCCTCGAACTTGTCTGGAGCTATCCTGCCCCAGGATTCCAGAAGCAGCTCGCCGCGACATGCTTCCAAGGTGCGCTCGTAGCCTGAGCTAGCCAGGTCTTCCTGAAGCGAATTGGCCGTGTCCGTAATGCTCCAGGGAGTATCCGAGTCGCGGTAGTAGATGTAGCGGCGCAGCCACTTGGCGGCAATGCGTCGCTCGGCCGGAAGCCAGCGGCGGTGCGGAACGCCTCGATAGCCGAAGTCGCGGGCTCGCAGAGCGAGCTGTTGGTAAACGGCGCCAAATGAGCGGCCGGAGTATCGTCGGAGCCGCGGCCTGATGCGACTGGCCGCCCGCCGCCAGAGTCGAGTCAGGTCGTCATAACAACGGCGCGCCGCCGGCAGTGGACCTTTGTGCTTGCCTTCGGCCACCCGGCGGGCGTATTTGTCGAGGATGAGCATTTCCTCGGCCGAGAAGCTGCTCGCCGGATGAGGCAGTCCGTACTCGATGACCCGGCGGTCGATGCGTCCGCAGATGCTGTGCAGGCGACGCCGTGGCACGTCCGGGTAGCGTGACGGGTTGGTCCGGTGAAGACGTGTCAACGCTGCCAGGCAGGCTCGGCCGGCCGCGCTTATCCTCTCGTATCTACCTTCAAGGTAAGCACGGGTATAGCGGAGAACCAGCCGGTCAACCGCCGGACTGAAGCGCTCAATCAGCACGGGCAGCCCAAGCTCGCGCGCCCGGCGTCTGAGCAACGTGTGCACGGTCTTGAACGTCTGCCAGCGGAGCTTGAACTTGACGCCGGGGCAGTCCTCTGCTGTCCGCTCGGCCAACTCCGCAAGCTCGGCCTGGCAGCGGCGGGTGGCCGCGCTGATGTCATGCCTCGGGTCGCTCAGGATTCCCGCCGCGTGCCGTTCCAGTATCGGACGCTGCGCGGCCCGGAACCGAGCCAGCACGGCCAGAGTTCGCTCGTCGGCGGCGTCCACTGCGAGCTGCCCGCAGACTGTGGCAGCGAGGCCGTGACAGCGCTTGAGGCGGCCGAGGGCGTGCCGACAAGACTCGGGCGACCGAACGCGCAAACCCCGCTGCCTCATGTCCGCCCGGAGCATGGCAATAGTATCGCTCACCATCCACGGCGTGCCGGCCTCAACCGTGCGATTGTGGCGCCGCGCCCATCGAGCAGCGACAAGTCGCTCAGCCTTGCTCCAGGGAAATCGCGGCCGGCCGTGTCGCCCAAGCTGGCGCAGACGCAGGCGCAGCCGGATGCTGACGGCCTCTGGCGTGCGCAGAGTTGAGTCGGCCAACCGGCCGAGTTCGGCGCGGCAATCCGGCGCCGCAGCGGGCACGCTTGAATAGTCGCCGGCCAGAACCCGGCGCGCGAACCGGTCTATCACCTTGTCTTCGGCCGGAAACCAGCCGGTCTCGGGTCGAGGCCGCCCCAGCCTTCGTGTAAGGATGCAGACGTGCTGGGATACGCCGCCGAACGTGCGCGCGAGACCGGCCTTGTCGGCCCCCTTCCTGGTGGCCCAGAGCCGTTCGAACTTCGGCCAAGCTGCCCGTGTCGCATCGGCAACGCTCGGGTAGCGACCTTCCACCACTGCCTGCGCGCATCCGCCCATCAGCTTCTTTTCCTCCGGCAGGTAATCGACCACTGCCGGAGCGCGGCCGAGTTCGCGCGACCCCTTGCGCAGCAGAGTGTAGACGGTCTGAAAAGTACGCGGATGGATGGCGCGCGCCTCCTTGGGGTGCAACCGGCGCCAGCGGCGGTGCAGCCTCTCGATTTCGGCCATGCATTCGCGCGCCGCGACAAACATGTCCGGATAGCGCCCGTCGGCTGCTCCCCGCACGTAGCGAGAGGTTATTTCCTGCTCGGGTTCGTACCACCCAGGTCGCGGAATGCGGGCAGTCATTGTCTCCTCAGCACTGCTGAAACACCTCCTACTTCCTCATGGCTTTCGCGTGCTCCTCACACCGTCAGCTGTCAGCCGTAGGCCGTCAGCCGTCCTCATCCGCTCCGCCAATCGGCAATCCGCAGCCTGCGTGAACGATGAACGATGTACGAAGTAACGATGAACGAACCACGGGTGGCTGGCCATGATTCGCAGCCGTGTCAATAATCATTCACTGTGTCACCGGGATTCGCCGCGCCCCGAATTCCCCGGAATTCCCGGCGTCATTTGCCGTCCGGCTTTTGTCGCAGCGCCTTGCGCCCGCGAGTCTTCCTACGCGACTGCTTAGCAGCCTCGCGCTCAAGCTGTCTTGCCGCGTGGTCCAGCTCGTCTTCGATAGCGGCCTCGCATGCCAGCCGTGCGCGGTCGAACGTCTCGAACTGCTCCAGGGCCAGCGCCTGCGCGACTTCCATTGAAACCTTGCCCGGATGCCGCAGCACCTCACGCTCATTGAATCGCAGGAATGCGTCGAGCTTCGTACGCCAGTCGCGCATGTACAGAGGCTTCCTTCGCTTTGCCTGGTCCTCGGCGTAGTCGAGGTACATCACCACAATCCGATTCAGCTCACCGATTTCCTTCTCATTCAGGTAGTTCTTGGCCACGACCACGTCGGTCCTGCGTACCTTTGCGCCCTTCCAGGACGTCAGACCCATGTTGGGTTTGCGGGCGTCGGCCCGCTCAGCGATTATCTCCGCTGCGGTCTTACCGGCGATTGCCCAGTGCAGTTTGTTCTGGACAATCTGGAAGAACTCCTTGGTTGCCTCGGCTTCAGGGTCATAGTCGACGGCCAGCTTATAGATGTCTCGAATCTTCTGATAGAACCGCTTCTCGCTCGCCCGGATGTCGCGGATGCGCTCGAGCAGCTCGTCGAAGTAGTCGGCGCCGAGCGTACGGCCCTCTTTGAGTCGCTCGTCATCGAGTACGAACCCCTTGACCAGATACTCGCGCAGCCGTTCGGTCGCCCAGCGCCGGAACTGCGTACCCCGTTCCGACCGCACCCGATAGCCGACCGCCAGAATGACATCAAGGTTGTAGAACTTCGTCTCGTAGTTCTTGCCGTCTGCCGCAGTTATTAAGTATTCCTTAATAGCTCGCTCCTCGGCTACCTCGCCCTCGGCAAAGATGTTCCTCAGATGGATGTTGATATTGGCCACGGTCGTCTGGAACAACTCAGCCATCAGCCGCTGGGTCAGCCAGACAGTGTTGTCCTCAAGCCTGACCTCGATTCTGCTTCTGCCGTCCTCGGTCTGATAGAACACGATCTCGGAACCGGTCGCCCTCCGCTCGGGCAGATTGTCACTCACTCATCGCCTCTCATCCTGGTTCAACCTCCTGATTCCATGCGCCCGGCAATCGGCAATCGACATCCGCTTTCGACTTACGGCTCACGGCTTCCCGCTCGGCCAATCGGCAATCTGGAATCATCAATCTGAAATGCGTTGCCGTCCGCACCGACAATCGACAATCCGAAATGGTAAATCCAAAATGACTTGGGCCGTGTCAATAATCGTCTGCGGAGTCCCGGATGCTCACTCGATCACTCGATCACATTCGCGCTTGACAAGATGTCAGTCCGGGCTATTCTTAGCCGACCGGAGACGAAGTTCGGCCCCATGCCGCGTGATGGCTGGTCTGCGGACTGGACATCCTATATCTCCGGTTCACTGCTCAAGGCCGCCATCGTGAGCGGCCTCTCCTTTGTGTAGTAGGTTCCGTACTCGGCCTCCCTCGTGTCATCCACGTCGTGAACGAGCCGCACCAGCGGCCAGACGAACTTCAGGAACCTGTCTTCCTGTTTCTCGTAGAGCCGCTGCACGGCCCACAGCAGACAGTCCACGACCTGCAGACCGTGGCACTGCTTCGGCGTGCTGGGCAGGACCCGGATTTCCACGTCGTGCCTTGCCCCGAACCGTTCTGCGAAACGCTGGCGCGCAGCCTTCAGGGCAAGACTGAGCGCCTCGGTTCGGTCGGACTTCCAACGTTTTGCGAACCAGATATCGTATGACTCCCGCTGATGCAGCCGGTCGCGGAAGAGCCGCCGCACCAGTGAATCATAGAGCTCCTTCTGGTTGTAGCGATACGAAGGCTCGCGCTCATTCCTCTGCCGGACGTAGTCCAGGACACGCCGTTTGTCGCGGACCACGGCGAAGAACCGAATGTCATGCTGCACTAGAAGGGAGTACACCTCACGCCGCACTTCTGGCGGGTCATCGGTCGCGTGGAAAGCAAGCGCGGTTCTGCCGCGCCGCTCGTCGAACGACGGCACACCGAATCTCCTCCAACCTCCTGCCCAGCCCTTCTGTGTCGCCTATCTCGGCAAGACCCAACACGAAGTATCTGCTACAACCGGCCTTGCCGATAAGCACCTGGCCCTTCCGGTCAAACAGCGTCGCCTGCCTCGTCCACGAAATACGAACACACCTTCGCGTCAGCCGCGACAGCCCGTCCATTCGTCCGGCCATCCGCATGCCGCAGCAAACCGGCTCATGCAATCACTCGATCCCGCCGAGCCGTTAGCTGTTGGCCGTGAGCCGTCAGCTATCCTAATCCGCTGCGCCAGTCGGCAATCTGGAATCATCAATCTGAAATGCGTTGCCGTCCGCACCGATAGTCGGCAATCGGAAATCGTAAATCTGAAATGACTTGGGCCGTGTCAGTGATCATTTGCGGCCCCGGAACACGTTGACAGGCTTTGGATTCATAAGAATAGGGGAAGTGTCCCTGTTTTCCC
>Ga0172366_10000504_pt1 | contig 28243 bp, 28 predicted proteins | sample LakKivSesite69cm_FD_114533 | JGI IMG/M metagenome (GOLD analysis project Ga0172366, IMG submission 114533) | Sediment microbial communities from Lake Kivu, Rwanda - Sediment site 69cm | ecosystem: Environmental > Aquatic > Freshwater > Lake > Sediment | place: Rwanda: Western Province, Lake...
GGAAGAGCGAAGCTCGCTCAAGCGAGCTATCTCCCGCGGTGATCGCTCTCTGGAGACGGAGAAACCTCATCCGCCAAGGTATTTTGTTGATGACCATAAGGTGACTGCCCATGCAGTCGGCTTTAGCCGACTTCGCTCCTTCCGTAGCCCGCCACTTTAGTGGCAGGCGACTCTAGAACATGGATGTCAACAAAGCCACATGCTCCCAAGGATACCACGCGGATGTTTCAGACCAGTTGCGGCCACGTTAAATCGGCGTAAACAGGGCGCAACGTGCACGGAAGGGTCACGTCATCCGCTCTGCCGGGATCGTACTGCCGAACGCGGACGTTCTGTACGTACCTCGCCCGGAGACTGAAACGTTCTCGGCTCTGTTGATAACCTACATTCAGGCAGACAAGAATGTCTTGGGCAGACAACAACGTCTGCCCCACCCATGCCAAAACCGCAAGAGCGTCGGTGGGGCAGGCATTCCCGCCTGCCCAAAGATAGTACAACAGAACTGAAGAGGCCGGTCGCAGAGGTTTCACAGAGCCAACGTTCCCATTCGTTCGTCCGGGGCTGGACAGGGCGCATTTTTACAAGTAAAATATTCTTAAAGCTTGCTGCCGCCTCTGGAGCATCAACGACGGAGGAGCCGAGCCGATGAACAAGCCGCGAAATACCCGCGAACACATCATCATGGAACTGAAGCGCGCCGGTTCGCTGACCACCAAAGAACTCGCGGGGCTGCTCGGCATCTCAAATACCGCCGTGCGGCAGGTGCTCAACGCGCTTCAGGCCGAGGGCCTCATTGAGGCTAGGGCGGAGAAGCAGCCGCAGGGCCGCCCGTGCTATGTGTACACGCTCACGGAGAAAGGACACGAGCTTTTCCCGGACGCCTACGATACGCTGGCCATGGAATTGCTCGATACGGTGCGCGAGATCGGCGGCGAGGAGATGCTCCAAGACCTCATGGCGAAACAGGTCGCCAAGAAGGAAAAGCGCTACCGACTGCTGATGGAAGGTCGCTCGCTCGCGGAGAAGCTCTCTCAGCTGCGCGACCTGCGCGATAGCGACGGGTACATGGCCGAGGTCGAGGAGGGTTCGAAGAACCCGGCGATCCTTGAGCACAACTGCCCCATCTTCAGGATCGCAAAGCTCCATCCGGAGATGTGCGCTCAGGAAATGGCGCTCATGGAACGCCTGCTCGGCATCAGCATTGACCAAACACACCACATCCTCCACGGCGAGCACTACTGCCGCTTCGAGGTGAATCAGGACCAGCCCCTCGCGGTCGAATTGCCCCGACAGAAGAAAAAAACCACAGAGTAGTACACGACCACTGTTGTAATGAGAGTTTGGCAGGCAGGAATGCCCGCCCCACCCTTGGATGGGGTTTTTGTCGGTGGGGGCATACATTCTTGTCTGCCCAAGACATTCTGTCTGCCGTCAAAAGAATCGTGGTCGTGTACTAGCGACCGACCAGTATGGCCCCCAGGCGAGATTCGATCACCTCGCATCCCAGCGCGGAGCCGTCGGCGCCGCTTTTCGCCTGCACGGTGACCGCTCCCGACTCACTCACCTCGCAGGTGACCTCGACTTCCCGTATCGCCTCCCCCGTGATAGGGATCGGCCCCACCGATACCCGTTGCACCAGTTCCGAGCGCCGCACCTCCGCCGAAAGCCCTGCGTAGAACGCCAAGACAAGGCGCGTCTGGTCGGCGCGGGAGGTGGAGAACGTCTGCGTCCTGGAGGCGGGCGGCTGCGTCCCGGCTTCGATGAGCGGGAAGCAGACCCCTTCGGAAAGCTCGACGCCCAGCGCCAACTGCATCCCCGAATAGCCGTCCCATCCCATGACCTGGAAATCGGGCGAGAGCGGCTTCGGCGTGAGGTGGCTCGCAAGGTCGCCCTGCACGCCAGAGAACCCCGGAGTGCCTGATCCTGGCTTCTTCCGCCGAATCAGCACCCACCCCGCGCCCACTGCCGCGAGGACGAGAAGCGCGAACAGGAAATCCATCTTACCTCGCTTTTGAGACGTACGGGTCGCCGCGAATCCAGAAGCGCAGGGGAGCCTTCGCCCACTCGCCCGCATAGTCAATGCCGATGCGCGGACCGACGCATATCCGGTGCGCGGGCATGGGCGGCTCCTCTTCAACCCAGAGGGCGTCGCCGGTGAGGTCCGCGCCGTAGAGGCTCAAGTCAATCCCCATCGCCTGGCAGAGTTTCCCTGGGCCGTTCGCAAGGTCCTTGCCTGACGGCACGGCGCCGGTCCGGGAGTTGCGCCGATTTGCCCGCATGAGGTCAATGCCCTCCGTCGGCGCGAGGGCGCGGATGAGCACTGCCTGCGGCTCTCCGACCGGCTGCGTGACCGCATTTAGGCAATGGTACATGCCGTAGACGAGATAGATGTACGCGTGTCCCGGCGGGCCGTACATCGCCTCCACACGCGGCGTGCGCGCTCCGGAGGCATGACAACCCAGGTCTTCCCTGCCGACGTACGCTTCCGTCTCCACGATGATGCCCGCAACCCTCTGCTCGTTCACCCACCGGACAAGGCGACACCCCAATAGCCGACGCGCCACCTCCGCCGTGTCGTTCAGGTAAACCTCACGCGCCAGTCGCTTGTTCATCATACGTGCGTGCTCTCGGATACCTGCGGCAACTCGTGCGGGATAAGGACCCAGATTGCTCTTCCGCACCCGTCCGCGTTATCGTCATTATAATTATATGATCTCCCTGCACCCCAACCTCACACCGACTGAGCCGTCGCGCCAAGGGGGGACGAGCCATGGCGGAGAACATCCGGGTTATCGCTCATCGGGGCGCATCTCACGCAAGACCGGAAAACACGATTCCGGCGTTCGTCCACGCGATAGAACTCGGCGCGGACCTTCTTGAGTTCGACGTGCGGCACACCGCGGACGGACATGTGGTGATCATCCACGACCCGACCGTAGACCGCACGACGAACGGAATCGGCACCGTGAGCGGGATGACGCTCGAGGAGATTCGCGCTCTCGACGCCGGGGTCCGGTTTCAGGACCAGTATAGCGGCACGAAGGTCCCGACGCTCCGGGAGGTGCTGGAGCTTGCCAGGCGCGCGCGCGTCGGCCTCGACGTGCAGATCTACGCCACCCCGTCCGACGTTGAACCGCTCACCCGGCAGGTAGTCCACGCGCTGGCAGAATACGAGTACGATGAGCGCGCCTTCATCGCCGCCGAAGAGGAGGTCGTCCGGCTCGTGCGCGGACTCGATCCCTCGCGCCCCATCTGCAACCTTTCCGGCCAACGCGACGCCAAATCCCTCACCCGTTGCCGTGCGCTCGGAAGCACCATCGTCCAGGCGTTCGCACGGTACATCACCCCCGAATACGTCGAGCGCGCGCATTCCATGGGGATGACCGTGAATGTATTCTACGCCGATCACGTGAGCGAGATGAAGCGGCTGATAGACTGCAAAGTTGACGGCATCCTCACCAACGAGCCGGAGCTATTGCTCAGGCTCCTCGGACGCCTCCCCACCCCCGCCTCATAGTGTCACCCCGACGACATCTCATCCGCCTGCGCGCTTCCGGCTGCCCGGTTTGAGGCGTGAAAGGTCAATGTCGGGCGGCTCGAATTGCGCAAGCAGGCCCAGGTCGTGCATCACCTTCAGGAACGGCAACTCGAAGCGATAGTTGAGCATGAAGTGGCTGTCGCGGTGAAAGAACCGGACTTCCTGATAGAGCGCGCCCTCAGGAGCTTCGACGAGGAAGCTCGCCTTCGCCTCCTCTTCTCTCACTGCTGGACCGTACAGGCGCAGGAGTCGCACCCCGTGCGCGAGGTACTTGAGGTCGCCGGTCCACTGCCAGGCGTACGCCATGACCTCTAGGTCGAACATCGCGGTCATCGGGAAGTGGTTTTCCGGCAGTTCCTTGTACACAAGCAGGCCGGTAGGCAGGCTGAGGTGCTCCAACTGGTCGTCCACGAGGCCGAGCGCGAGGTCCCGCCATCGGTCGTCGCCAGAGATGTCGTGCAGCCGCTTGAGGCCGATGACCGCGAGATCGGTCATGAACCCGGCGCGGTAGGGGAACCCGTACGAGACCGATTCCGTGAGATGCCCGGTCGTGCCCGTCACGCGCTCGTGCAGCCCCGTCCCATGCTCTATCGCGCACTGGAGGTACCGCGTGTCCAGGGTGAACTCGTAGAGCGCGGCAAGCGCGATGAGCGCCCAGCCGGTGACACGCGACGCCATCCAGTCGGAGTTCAGGTCGGCGCGATGCGCTTCCGTCCAGGCGAGGAGATGTTCGCCCAGCGCGAGCGCGTGTTCGCGGGGGTGCTCAAGCCCGGTGAGCAGGTGGTAGAGGATCAACCCTTCCACCCACTCGTGGCTGGGGTCCACGTGGTAGCCCGGCGGACCGACGTGGTTCGCAAGGTGAAGCACCTGGCCGCCGACGTACGTCGGATGCTCCGGGGCGTAATGGACGGTATCCACGTCCATCATGTGCCAGACGTGCGGCTCTGCGGTGTGCAGCCAGACGTTCCGGTCGCCGGTGCGGAGGAACTGCTGCATCGCCATGTAGGGCATGTCGTACTCGTTGTTCACCCAGATGATCGCCTCGGTTGCGCGCCCGCCGTCGCTCGTGCGCCCTCTCCCCTGAGCGGTGTAGGCGACGCCGTTCGCATCGCCGTAGTGCAGCATCCCATATGCCCGCGCAAGCCCGTAGAAGGTCTTCGCGTACGTCGTTTCGAGCTTCGGGTACCGCTCCGGGCGCGCCGCGAAGAACACCGGGAGCGCGCGCGTTGACTCGATGTATTCCGGCGGGAGGGTGGCGATCACTGGCCTGAGGATCGGCGCCACGAAGGGCATTGCGCCGTCGTAGTCCTGCACTGGCGGGGCAAAGCCGAGCACGAGTTCGTGCGTCTTCGCCATCCCGCGACGAAATTCCCACGTCTTCGCGGTCTCCGGCCAGATGTCGTACCGCAATGCCTTGCCGTAGTAGTGCGCTGCCTTCGGGTAGAGGAAGTGACACCAGCGCGGCAGCATCGTCACCATCCGCTCGTCGTCGCCCACCACGAGGAACGGCTCCATCGGGACCTCGGCCCTGATCGTGTTGAGGTTGCGCGAGCGGCGGTTGCCGTCGTTGACGCGGGTTTCCAGCCCGTCGGTGGTCATGCTCACCCAGCCCTCAGGCATCGAATACGGCGTGCGGTCCGTCCCTACAATGGCCCACGTCGCCTTCTGATGGAGATCGAGCGGCTGGATCATCTGCACGCTGCTGATCGGCACGGGGTCGTCGGGTTCCTTGTTGATGAGGGTGTGGTACCACCTGAGGATCGGCTGGTGGGCGTACACGACGATGCGCAGGAGGTAATCGAGCGCGGCCCTGCCGGTGGGGTCGTGGTGCTTGCCGCGCACGGAGATGACGGTGCGCTGGGAGCCGTTTTCCTCGATGTTCACCGCCGCCGGAGCGTTGAGCATGTCGAGCAATTCCCCGTTCGGCTGGCCGATGCGCACCGTGCCGACGCGGTTGGTGTAAGGGACGCCGTGCGCGGTAAGCTGCCGCAGCAACCCTCCTCGGTCGGAGGCCAGACGGCACTGCATCGGTCCGGTGTCTATGTGCAGTTCGTCCCCGGCCCACTCGATGCGCAGGCCGTCCTGAGCGTCCACCCCGACCGGATCACGTGCGATTTCCACCGCCACGTCGACCTGTTCGCGTGGCGCGAGATCGAGGGGAAAGTCGAGCAGCAGCCATTTGATGGAGCCGTCTGGCCAGGTTGCGAGCACCCGGCGTTGCACCCGCACTTGCCCTGCACGGGGGTCGCGCAGGATCACTTGGCGCGGTTCGCGCACCGCACCCGACGCGAACGGCACGCTCACGGTGATCGGCCACTTGTGCCGGGGGTGATTCGAGGGTTCCCAGATGTGGATGGCGGTTGCGGCGGTCATGAATGGCCTCCCAGATGTGGGGCTTCCGGACGAGATGACTCAGGGAGCGTACCGACTCACGCTATAAAATGATCATTCTCGCCCGGAGCGGCCAGGGGGTGGCTCTCATACCCCGCTTCAGCCGCGTTGTTGGGGCGGGGAGCGTTCCAGCGAGGTTCAATCCGCCGGTTCCTCCACACGGCAGGACATTTCCAACTCGAAGGCGCACGATACGCGCGGAAGAAGAGAGGGGCAGGCTGCACAACCTGCCCCTCTGCAAAACGACGCTCGTACACCCCGTCATTCCCTGACGGCGATGCGCTACACGTAGGTGAGCCACTTGTGCCGGTCGTCCACTTCGCCGGTGAGAATGCCGAAGAGCGCGTCCTGAATGCGCTTGGTGATCGGCCCGCGCTTGCCGCTGCCCACCTGAATCCTGTCCACGCTCGCAATCGGCGTCACCTCGGCAGCCGTGCCGGTGAAGAAGAGTTCGTCGGCGATGTAGAGCGCCTCACGGGGTATCTGCTGCTTGGAAATCTTGTAGCCGAGTTCCCGCGCCAGCACGATCACCGAGTTCCGCGTGATGCCCGGCAGAAGCGACGTGCTCGACGGCGGGGTGATGACGCCTTCCTCTTTGATGAGGAAGATGTTCTCGCCGGAGCCTTCCGAGACATAGCCGTTCACGTCGAGGACGATGCCTTCGTCGTAGCCGTCGGCAAGGGCTTCCATCTTCACGAGCTGGCTGTTGAGATAGTTGCCGCACGCCTTGGCGAGGCTGGGGAAGGTGTTCGGCGCGCCCCGGTTCCACGACGAGACGCGCACATGAACCCCCTGCTCCAGGGCTTCAGGACCGAGGTATTTGCCCCAGTCCCACACGGCGATGACGACGTGGACCGGGCAATGCAATGGATTGACGCCGATCTGCCCGTAGCCGCGAAACGCCAACGGGCGGATGTAGCAGCTTTCGAGGTTGTTCCGACGGATGGTCTCCAGCGACGCTTCGATGAGTTGCTCACGGGTGTACGAGAGCGGCATCCGATAGATTTTCGCGGAGTTGAACATCCGGTCCATGTGAGCGTCGAGGCGAAACACCGCCGGCCCGCGCTTGGTCTTATAGCACCGGATCCCCTCAAATACACCTGAGCCATAGTGTACCACGTGGGACAACACGTGAATCTTCGCCTCTTCCCACGGGACAAACTCGCCGTCAAACCATATCGGCCCGGCGCCAGGGAATGCCATACCTCACCAGCATTCAGGAAGCGCACACGCTCCCTTGGACGCCTTTCCACGCCCACAAGATCACCACACGGCAAGCGTTCCGGCAGCGAACCGCACAGCCCCATGCGATGCGCCTCCAGAAACGCAGCGCAACCCTACAGTGCGTTGAGAAAATACCCCGCCTGAGGAATAGGGTCAAGCAGGTGAGGCGTTTCGCAAACTCAGCGCGCTTCCCCCTGCCGGTATGCCTTTACACGATTGCATGAGCGAGGAGGGATTCAGTGGTTGGGAAGATAAAGCAAGCTTCGTTCGGATTTCAGTCTATCTCGATCTGTTCTTCAAATGCCGTCGCAGTACTTCCTTTACGTAATCAGGCATAGCCTCATCGGATTCACCCGCTTTCACAGTGAGTGCGTTGAAATCTTCAACCTCGTTCTCCTCCCAAACAATGTCAAGCCGCCGAATCTCTCGCATCGCAATGTGCGTGTAACTGTCGGGCCTTGCCCAATAGCACGAGTTGCAGATGGCCGAATCCTTGACATTCTTCCAGTTCTCGCAATGTTCGCACGACCACGATTTTGCACGATTGCATGAGCCGCACAATGGCATGTATCCGGCAACGTCGCGCTCCCTTTGCCGAACGTCTCCGACAACCTCGTACGGGATTCGGTGGTCAACTTGCAGATATCGCCTTTCGAACCCAGTCCGGCAAATGCCACACCTGCCGCCATTGGCCTCGATTACCTGGGAAACAAACTCTTTCGAGAAGACTCTTCGTCCACCCAGCCGATTATAGCGGATGTCATGCGGACTCCCGAAACGGTACCCGGCAATCTTCCGTCCGTCGGAACTTCTCGTCCAGAACATCTCAACAGGGAGTCCCTGTTCGCGGACATCACGAACTGCCCGAGGAGGATGCTTGTAGCCGTAGTTTTCCAAATCCTCGGTGGTGATGCTCCCATGCTTCAGGATATGGTCCACAACGACTCTCGACCTCTTCCCTCTGATTTGTCTCGCCTTCTCCAGTATCTCTCGAGGAACCTTGGCGTTCATTTTGCCTCGGCGAAAAGGTTGAATTGCGTGACGTGGTCAGCGATAGGTGGTATGTGACCGAGTCTTTCAAGAAGCTTGGGCGACAGGTAAAGAGATTCGAATGTCTGGTGGGAACGTCCAAGCAAGGTGGCCTGCGTGGATCGGCCTACGAGGATTTCCATTCGGGTCAGGCAAAGGAATTCGGGAAGAGGACGCCCATGGACTTTGTTCCCCGTTCTCCCGTCATAGCTTACAACGTACGGCACATCTCTCTTGTTGAGTTCATCCAGAGCGTCTACGAATTCCTCATACGGTACACCTTTGTAATAACGTTGGTCCTGTCCATTATATACGCCTTGGTATGGCGGGTCCATGTATACCACGTCGGATGAGGTGGCTAACCCAAGCACAACTCTATAGTCTTGACAGCTAATCCGGACTTTCCCCCTCAACAGATTTGAAGCGAACGTTATGTTCTTCTCCATTGCGTCCGGATGCATCCCTTTTCGCCGGTTATCCGGGCTATTGTTGAACTCGCCTTTGTCGTTATAACGGACTGCGGCCTTTACACAACGCGCAAGAAGGTAGAGGAATTCCGGGGGGCGGTGATCCTTGTTGAAGGAGTCTCTGACCTCATCATAGAACTCACGCTCGCACCCCTGCTGTTTTGTCCAGAGATCTCGATATCCTGCTGCTAACGCATGAGGATCGGAGAGAATCGCTTTCCATAATTCTGTCAGGGGTTCGTGGATATCGTTTATTACGAAGCGTCTAGCCTTTTGGAGGTACGCTGCCGCTAACGTTACCGCCGCAGACCCGGCGAAAGGTTCGATGAGCGTAACCGTATTAGATGGGATGCACTGAATGATTTGACTTGCAAGCTGTCTTTTGCTGCCCTGATAAGGGAAAGGATGGGGCACCCCTTGTATCGCCGCCATCGTGAGACCTCACTCGGTCAGGAGTTCTACAGACCTGCTCTGCTGCCATCGCTCACCCAGCCGGTTCGCCGAGCGAAGGGCTGTCCGGCTCCGGGAGGGTGGCGGGAACCCGCAGGAGACTCAAGACGATCCGCGCCGCCTCCATCGCGCCGGGACGGGTATCTCTCGTCACTTCCATGTGCACGTACTCCGCAACACACTTATCAACATCCGCAGAGGTTTTACAGGACCTCACATCAAGCGCGCCGAGCGCACGAATCAGACGGCCCAGCACCTCGGCCACCGCCTTCTCCCGATCATCAGGCGCCTCGTCATCGTCGTCGTAGGGAACCGTCGGCTCCTTCGGCGCCAGATTCGCCCAGCGCCGCCATCGCGTCACCAGCTCCGCCATGAGAGCGCGATGTCGTTGCGAGACGTCAGGTGAGGCCATATCCTAATCCTTGCGAGGGTGCGCGGTGATTATCCCCAATCTGCGGGCACATGTGCTTCAGGAACATAACGATGTGCCTTCGACCGCAACAAGTCCTGACGCCTTGCGAACAGGCCTCCGGCGAACACAGAGCGGGAAAAAACGCCACATCACTCGTCGTACGCGTAAACTTTGTGTACATTACGCTATGGCCGACGTGCTGACCGGCACGCGGAGGATCGAAGCGGCGTGCGCTCAATTGACATCTACCCGTAGACGAGAAGCGATTCTACGTGCCGTTCGGAGAAATGGAGGAGCGGCACACCGGGACACGATCACGTTCCTCGGTACTACGGCGAACTCGCATGTGTGGAGGTGTTTTTATGGCCACAGAGGAGGCCCCAGGGACGACGGCAAGCGCCATCGGTTCCCGCCTGGTGCAGGCTCTTGAACAGTTCTTGCACACGACATCCAAACGCGATGAACATCTCGTCAAGCTCTTGACCGTGATGGCGAAACTGCTGGCAACCTCGCAGACCCCGAAACAGGACATGACGCTCCTCGTGGAGGCGCTCCAGGGGTTGGCGGAAAAGCCTGCAATGCCAGCGTTTGATCTTCACGAGGTGGTTGACGTTCTGCGAGAGATTGCGCAGAAAGAAGCGCCCGCTCTGCCTGCAGCTCCGGCGGCGGAGGGGATCGCGCTGAGCGAGCTATTGGGCAAGCAAGAGGCGCGGCTTACCGGCATCGAAGAGCGCAGCGAAGCACTTCACGCCATCGCCGCTGATTTCACCGGCGCAGCGCGCACCTTCGGCGAGATGCTCGCCAAGCAGAACGAGACGAACGACATACTCCTTCGTCTCCTCCAGGAGCACACGCACCGCATCGCGGAAGTGGAAGCGAAGCAACTGCCCATCGTCTCCGATGAAGAGCGGCGGGCCGAACTCAGCTACGTGCCCTACGAGGAGAAAGAGATCGCGTTCATGAAGGAGTCGGAGGTGTTCGGTGCGCTCTCCGACGACACGCTCCGAATCATCCGGGCAAACGCCACCATCGAAGCCTTCCCGCCCGGCAAGATGATCTTCGTCATCGGAGACCCGGTGAGCGAGGTGTACATCATCAAGTCCGGCATCGTCGAAATCTGCCGTCCGACTGATGATCCCGATCACCTGAACGTCGTGGCGTACCTCACGTCGGGCGATTCCATCGGCGAGATGTCCATCCTCATCTCCGGCGACTCCCGCAGCTCCATCGCGCGGGTGCCGGAAGGCGCGGAAGTGCTCGTCCTCACGCACGAGATGTTCATGAAGCTCTTCCGGGCGCTGCCGGAGCTTGCTCTGCGCCTGGCGACGGTGTTCGCTCGACGGCTCAAGACCTCCATCAAGAAAGAACGCATCCAGACGCGGCACCGCGAGTTGCAGGGGTCGCTCCAGTACTTCGACCTGGCGACCGTGATCCAGACGCTCCTCTCCTCCGACGAGCGCACCGGTGTCCTGACGGTGTATGACGATCAGCAGGACATACTCGCCGAGCTATTCTTCGAGACGGGAACCATACGCTTTGCGCGTCTGGGCCACTTGCTCGGCGAAGAGGCGTTCTTCCAGTTGTTCCAGACCGAGCTGACGGGCGGCGGATTCTCGTTCAAAGAGGGCAAATTCCCCGAAGGGTTCGATCAACGTTCGGAGATTTCGGCGCCGGGGATGAGCCTCTTGTTCGAATCGGCCCGGCTTTCGGACGAACTGAAGATACTCAAGCAGGAAATACCCGACGCAGAGCGGGTGTACCAACCTGCCAAGGATGCGCTGGCGTGGGAAACCGAGGACACGCGCACGCTGGCGAACGGCGTGTGGAACATGTTGCGTCGGGGGGCCACGGTGAGCGAGATTCTCGAGAGCTTGCCCCGCTCACACTACGCGATCTACAGCGTCCTCTCGCAACTGATCAAGACCCAGCAGGTCGCGTAGCGACGCGACATGCAGCGGAAAGGGATTCTCCGTCCCTGCGCCGCCGTCGCCGCACGGTAGGACCTCTCCATCACGACAGGAAGTGTGAGAATGCGCGTTATCATCGAGCATGATTACGACGCCATGTCACGACGGGCGGCTGAGTTCGTGACCGAACTCTTGCAGCGCAAACCGAACGCGGTGCTTGGCCTGGCCACCGGGTCAACCCCCCTTGGCCTCTACAAAGAGCTTATCCGCCGACACCGGGAGGAAGGGCTGGATTTCTCCAAGGTCACGACGTTCAACCTCGACGAGTACTACGGCCTGCCGCCGAACCATCCCCAGAGCTACAGCTACTTCATGCGAGAGAACCTTTTCAAGCATATCAACATCCCCGAATCGCACATCAACATCCCCTCCGGCACGGCGAAGAACGTCTACGCCTGGTGCGAGAACTACGAGCGCCGCATTCGTGAGGTGGGTGGGATTGACCTGCAAGTGCTCGGCATCGGCAGCGACGGGCATATCGCGTTCAATGAGCCGGGGTCGAGCCTCGGTTCGCGCACGCGACCGAAGACGCTCACCGCCGAGACGATCAGGGACAATGCGCGCTTCTTCGGGCCGGGGGAAGAGGTGCCGAAGTTCGCCATCACGATGGGCGTGGGGACGATCCTTGAGGCGAAGATGTGCCTTATCCTTGCTTCCGGCGAGAAGAAAGCCAGGATATGGGCCGAGTTCATCGAAGGGCCGGTGACGACGCAGGTGACGGCGAGCGCGTTGCAGCTTCACCCGAAAGTCATCGCCATTTGCGACGAGGCGGCGGCGTCAAAGCTGAAACGCCGCACCTACTACGAACACATCGAGAAGATGGCTGAAGAATTCGACCGGATACAATAGCGGTTCTTTCGGCAAGTGGAGCGACGTTCCTCGTCATGGCACTGGGGATGTCCGGCCAATGCGTGCCGCAGGAGCGGGCTTGAAATCCGCCCCCGCCACGAGTGGCTTTTCGCTCTCGCAGTTCGGTCTCTCGTAAGGACGAGCGGGCAGTCGCGTTTCTTGGCGAGTGTCACCCCGTTGCCATTGCGACCGGCCACCCGACATCGCACATTCTTTCCACAGACTAACTCCCCGAAGACATCTTCCCGGAAAGCACTCATTGTGGGGTGGGAAGCGCACCATACACGGAAAGGACATCTCGGATGAGCGCACAAAAGTCCGCCAATCGCTTGGCGTGGTGGCAAGAAGCCCGGTTCGGCATGTTCATCCATTGGGGGATATACGCCATCCCCGCGCGCGGAGAGTGGGTACGGTATGTGGAGGACATCCCGAAGGAGGAGTATGCCCGCTTCGCCAGGGAATTCAAGCCCCGGCACTATCGCCCGGCGGAATGGGTCGCCCTTGCCAGAGACGCGGGGATGAAGTACATGGTGCTTACCACGCGACACCATGACGGCTTCTGCCTGTTCGACAGCAAGGTCTCCGACTTCACCGCGCCGAAGACCGCCTGCGGGCGCGACCTCATCGCCGAGTACGCCGAGGCGTGCCATGCGGCGGGGATGCGCATGGGATTCTACTATTCGCTGGAAGACTGGCGGTTCCCCGGACAGCTCCCTCACCTGCCGATCAAGGAGGACAAATCCATCTACATGCCCATGGTCGAGCAGGCACACGCCCAGGTGCGCGAGCTTTGCACGAACTACGGCACGGTGGACATCCTCTGGTACGACGGAGGATTTCCGTCGGGCATCTGGCGTTCGGAAGAACTCAACGCGATGGTGCGCTCGCTCCAGCCGAACATCATCATCAACAACCGGTCGGGCATCCCAGAGGATTTCGGCACGCCGGAGCAGCACATCGCCCCCGAACCACGTCCATGGGAAGCGTGCTACACGATGAACGACTCGTGGGGGTACGCCGTCGGCGACACGAACTACAAGTCGCCCCAGCAACTGCTCGCGCTCCTCGTCTCGTGCGTCTCGCGCAACGGCAACCTGCTGCTGAACGTAGGCCCGGACGCCGACGGGCGCATTCCCCTCCCGGCGGTCGAGCGGCTGGGGGCCATCGGCAACTGGATGCGGACCAACGGCGTGGCGATCTACGGGGCAGGTAGTTCGCCGCTTACGACGTGGGGGCTGGGGTGGTCCACCCGCGTCGGCAACAAGCTCTACCTGCTCATCCAGCGCTGGCCGGGGCCCACCGTCCCGTTCGCCTGGTGCGGCAACAGGGTCCTTTCCGCGAAGCTCCTCGCGACCGATGAACCGGCCCGCATCGTACAGCAAGGGGATCGCGTCTGGCTGCGCGACCTCCCGCAGTACGCGCCCGACCCGAACATGTCCGTCATCGAACTGACGGTGGAAGGCGAGCCGCGCCTGCCTGAAGTGCCGTTCACCTGAGCGAACGCGGAGCTTTTTTTGAGAGGGGATAAGGAACTATGAGCGACCGAGAGCCTTCCACTGAGAGCACAGGCGCGGACCGGCTCGCCTGGTGGCGGGAAGCCCGCTTCGGGATGTTCATCCACTTCGGCCTCTATTCGCTTGCCAGCCGGGGCGAGTGGATCATGTACTACGAGCACATCCCCGCCGAGGAATACGCCCGGTTCGCCGCGACGTTCAACCCCCGGCAGTACCGCCCTGCGGAATGGGTGGCGCTGGCCCGCGATGTGGGGATGCGGTACATGGTGATGACGACGCGCCACCACGACGGGTTTTGCCTGTTCGACAGCAAGGTCTCCGACTTCACTGCGCCGAAGACCGCCGCCGGACGCGACCTCATCGCCGAGTACGCTGAGGCCTGCCATGCCGCGGGGATGCGCATGGGGTTCTACTATTCGCTCATGGACTGGCGCTTCCCCGGCTTCACGCGCGACAAACGTCGGCTGCCTGATGAGGCGTATCGGCCCATGGTGGAGCAGGCTCACGTGCAGGTGCGCGAGCTTTGCACGAACTACGGCACGGTGGACATCCTGTGGTACGACGGGTGCGCCCCCGGCGACCCCGAATTGTGGCGGTCGAAAGAGTTGAACGCCATGGTGCGCTCGCTCCAGCCGAACATCATCATCAACAACCGGGCGGGCATCCCGGAAGACTTCGGCACGCCGGAGAACGTGATCGTCCCCGAATCACGTCCCTGGGAAGCGTGCTACACGATGAACGAGACGTGGGGCTGGGCGGAGGGCGACCGGAACTGGAAATCGGTCAACCAGCTCCTCTACCTCCTCGCTTCGTGCGTCTCGAACGGCGGGAACCTCCTCCTCAACGTCGGGCCAGAGGCCGACGGGCAATTTCCCCGCGAGGCGGTTGACCGGCTCCGGACGGTTGGCGCGTGGATGCGGACGAACGGGAACGCCATCTACGGAGCCGGACGCTCGCCCATCGCCGCGCCGTCCGTCGGCTGGGGGACGAGGGTTGGGAATACGGTGTATCTCCTCGTCCTGCGGTGGCCCGGTTCGACGCTGCCGTTTGCCTGGTGCGGCAACCGGGTGCTCTCGGCGCGGCTTCTGGCGAACGGACACGAGGCCCGCGTCGAGCAACGGGGCGACCGCGTGTGGCTGCACGACCTGCCCTGCTACGCGCCCGACCCGTATCTGTCCGTCATCGAGCTTACCCTCGACGGCGAGCCGCACGCGGCATAGCTGAGGGATCGCTTACCGGGCCGAAGAGAGGTGCGGCGGCGCGAAACGCACCCTCAGCCGGGGGGCCAGGTGAATGTGCGCCCCCCCAGCAGGTGCAGGTGGATGTGGTCCACCGTCTGTCCGGCGTCTGGGCCGCAATTGAGCACGAGCCGATAGCCGTCTTCGGAGAATCCCCGCTCCTTCGCCAGCTTCTGCGCCAGGAGGACCATCTTCCCGACAAGCTCCGCATCCGCCGCCGCGAGATCGTTGAGGGAGGGAATCTCGCGGATGGGGATGATGAGCAGGTGCGTGGGAGCCTGCGGGTTGATGTCCTCAAGGGCGACCATCTCCGGCGTGCGTGCGACGATCTTGCCGGGAATCTCGCCGTTGATGATGCGCGTGAACAGCGTCGCCATAAAGCCACTCCTCCGGTGGTGTCGTCATGCGAAGGCCCGTTGCGTGAGAGGTCTTATACGCTTTTCAGTTAGAAATTGTGCATGTCGAGGGGCGAGGCATGCCTCGCCCTTACAAGATATTGTTTCGACACGCTTTGTAGGGGCGACTCGCGAGTCGCCCTTGTAGTCCGTGATGGAGTGTTATTATCTAGAACCCGTCTCATTCGGATTCCTCTTCGGGGCCTTCCTCTTCTTCATCCTTCTGTTGCATATCCTCAAGGAATTTCTGCATCCCGCTTCCTATCCCTGCCCGCAGGTCGAGCACCCTGGCATCCGGCGGCGGCGAGAAGGCGAACGTGGAGTCGGGAAGGCTAGGGTTTATCTGGATGTTCTTCAAGGTGAACATCGCGCCGCTCCGGTCGGGGCTGCCGTACTGCATCCTGACCATCGCCCACGTGCTCTGGTTGACCCAGACCCGCGCAGTCTGCATCTGCTGGTCACGCACGCCGTACGGGACATCCACGACGTAGCACGCCACGCCGTCAACGGTCTCGTCCCCGACGTACCTTGCCTGCTCCATCTCAGGAAGCTCGAACAGCATGTCCCCCTGCCGCATTTCCTTCGCGTCGGGGTTGTAGGTGTTGATGATCACCTGTTTTGACTCCGACATGTAAATCCACGTGGTCTGCCCGTCGCTCACGACGAGTTGCGGGCCAACCTCCATGCGAAAGCTGGTGGGGGCCTTTCGGAAGAGCGTGCCCTGCATTGTCTGAGCGGAGTCCTTTATGACGACATCCGCCTTGAAGGTGGTGATCTGGGCGTACGTCTCGCGATTGCGCCGGAGGATTTCCGGGCCTGTGATCGCGCTACTGACGGCGGACATCGCGAAGACCGCCGCCAGAACGGCTCCAATGCCTCCATGTATCATGTCTCTTCCCCTTTCGTCTTTCGGTCTCCGTGAAGCCCGAAAGGATGCTTTCGCTCGCTCACCACACAGGACACAGGCCAACGGCTCTTCGCGGACAGGTGCTAATTCGCCAGCAGCCGCACGACATCCCGCTCGAAGGTGGCGCGAGGCCGTGCGCCGAGGTAGTGATACCTGATGACCCCGTCCTTGTCCAGAATGTAGGTGGTGGGGAGCGCGCTCACCTGCCACATCTGCGCCACCCCGTCGTTCCCGGTGACGCTCCGATACGGAATCCTGAACTGGGCGATGATCTGATCCACCTCCTCCGGCTGGCTGTTGACGACCACGCCGAGGACCTCGAAGCCCCGGTCGTGGTACTGATCGTAGAGCGCGACGAGGCCCGGCAACTCGGAGCGGCAGGGCGGACACCACGACGCCCAGAAGTTCACGAGGACCACCTTGCCGCGCAGGTCGTTGAGGCTCATCTGCCCCGCCGCGCCGTAATACTTGAGCGTGAAGTTGGGCGCGACCTCATTGACCCTCGCCTGCCGGACGGAGTCGCTCTTCGAGCATCCTGCTGCCGCGCCGAGCATTGCCGCGAGAACGATGATGCGTGCACGTCTCAGCCATGTGACCGGAACACCGGTTTCTTTGCTCACTGCGTGTGCCTTTCGTTCGAATCGGTACCCTGTCGTTTCCCTGCAAGGCCGCGCTCACGGGCATAATCGAGGAGCCTTCGCTGGAGCATCCCGCGAGCGCGGGAGAGGCGAGACCGCACCGTGCCGATGGGCACGTCAATCATCTCGGCGATTTCCTGGTAGCTGAACCCCTCAACGTCCGCCAGGAGCGCGACGATGCGGAAGTACGGCGGCAGGCTTTCCATCGCCGCCCTTACCTCATCGGAGAACACCTGATCGAACGCCTCGCGTTCCGCCTCGTCGAGCGTCGCCACCGCGTCGCCGGAAATCTTGTGCTCGGAATGCTCCTCTATTTCGTCGAAATCAACCTTATACGGCTCACGGCTCCAGCGACGGTACTGGTTGATGTACGTGTTCGTCATGATCCTGAACAGCCAGGCCTTGCAGCTTGTCCCGGCTTTGAACTTATCCCAGAAACGCCAGGCCTTGAGGAAAGTCTCCTGGACGAGGTCGTCGGCGTTGGCGGCGTTGCGCGTCATACTGAGCGCGGCGTGGTAGAGCGCGTCCAGATGAGGCAGAGCGGTCGCCTCAAAATCCGCCCGGCGCCCGTCTTTTCGCATCCTATCGGCCACTTCGCTTCTCTCCGTAGTCGCGTCTGATCCGTATGAACGCATGATGGAAATGTACGCGCACTGCAAACTCCCGTGCGCACGCAAAAGGTCAAGTCACGGCTCCGGTGTTAAGCTTTTCGTTGAAGCGGACGAGCTGCTCCATGATGTCGAGCACCCCCGCCTCCGCCTCGTGAGGAGACACGTACGTCACCGCCGAGCGGACCTCCTCCGCCGCATTCGCCGGTGCGCCGCTCCACCGGCAGAGCGCAAGAAAACGCAGGTCGCCCGCCGAGTCGCCCACGCCCGCCACCTGAGCGGCGGTGAGGTCCATCCGCCGCAGGAGCCACGCAAGGCCGGTCCCTTTGTCAATGCCCGGCAGCGTGAGGTCAACGCCCCGAACGGCCCGGATCACCTGCAAGCCGAGGTGCTCCCGCTCCGCCAGCGCACGGCAGGTTTCCCAGAGCCGGGGCCTATCCGACGCATGGCGCGAGATGAGGGTGATCGTGCCGTCCTTGCCCGGCTGGAAGAAGGAGGGTATTTCCTTCATCACCGTGCGGCGCAAAAGCGAACGCGCCGCCGCCAGCTCGTCAAGCGCCGCCTCGTCAATGCGCGGGTCGAGTTCCGAGACGCTCTGCCCGCCGAGATCAAGCCCGGCTCCATTCTCGAAGATCGCCGGGATGGAGATGTCGAAGAGCTTCTGAAGGCACTCCACGTAGGGCTGGGGGCGACCAGTGATGAACGTGAAGCGCGGGACCGGGTTGCCGGGAGATGCGTCTGCGCGACGGGCGAACTGCCGCATCTTTTCGACGAACTCAAGATCGTAGCTGCTGAACTCGTTGCGGATCAGGCAGCCGTCGTTGTCAATCACCACGAGCGAGAGGGGAAGCGTTTTCATCGGCCTTCGGAGATGAGGGTGGAGAGCAGCGCCGGGAGCTCGGCGAGCGTGCGGAGTTCGCCGTCGGGCGCGGGCATATCGTCAGGTGGGCGACGCCCGTTGCGGTTGAGCCAGATCGCGTGCGCGCCGACCCGTTTCGCGCCCGCGACATCGGACGATGAGTCGCCGACGTGGACGAGGTTCTCCGGCGGACAGCCGAGGAGCTTCGACGCCCTCTGGAACATCGTCGAATCGGCCATCGCCTTGTACGAACGGTCGTCCTCCGAGGTGACGATGGCGGAGAAGGGAAGCGATGCGAGCACCGGGTTTTCGAGGAGCATCCACGTATCAATGTCCGAGACAATCGCCGTCGGGAAGCGCGCCGCAGCCCATTCGACGGCGGGCCGCGCATCGTCGAAGAGCGGCACCCGGGCGATGTAGCGATTCCACGCCTCGGTCGCCGCATCCACGTCGAGTGTCGGCAGCAGACAGGTCCGCACCTCGGCAAAGCACGCACGATGAACATCGGCAAGCGTGAGAAACCGGGGGAAGTCCTCCCTCCTGTGCCCGACAAACTCCCGGAAAAGGCGGATCACCACCCCGTTCATGGTATCCCACACCGTATCGAGACGTTCATGAACTTCCTCTGGCAGGATGGCGCGCAGCGTGGGCAGTGCGTTCCCGGCAAAATCGAACAGGGTGTTGTACGCGTCGAAGGTAACCGCTCTGATCGGCGACGAGCAAGACATCGAGAACCCATTCATCGGATGAACGTATGCGCGGCGAGAAGCGTCGCTTCTCCGTCATGATGAAGATAGGCACAACCGATATAACGGGCTAACGCATCCCCGGTCAACGGGAACGACCGGATGCGCTGCTCTCTTTCGCTCGCGCCGGAACGGGAAGGCGGGCAATGACTTGACCGACTGGAACGCGCCGCAGTACATTAATGTTGATAATAGTAGTCGTCAAACTACACATTACCGCAGTACACCGGAAGGGGATCGGGAAATGGCACGCATCTACAACAACATTGTCGAGACGATTGGCAATACGCCTCTCGTGCGGGTGAACAAGGTCATGGACGGCGCGGGCGCGGAAGTGGTGGCCAAGATGGAAGCGTTCAATCCGTTGGCAAGCGTCAAGGACCGCATCGGTGCGGCGATGATCGAGGCCGGGGAGAACGCCGGGAAGATCACGAAGGACACGGTGCTCATCGAGCCGACATCGGGGAACACCGGGATCGCCCTCGCGTTCGTGTGCGCCGTGAAGGGGTATCGCCTGATCCTCACCATGCCCGAAAGCATGAGCCTTGAGCGCCGTGCGCTCCTCCGTGCGCTCGGCGCGGAACTTGTGCTGACCCCGGCAGCCGACGGGATGAAGGGCGCGATCACGAGGGCCGAGGAACTCGCGAAGGAGACCAAGAACTCCTTCATCCCCCAGCAGTTCTCCAACCCGGCAAACCCGGAAATCCACCGCAAGACCACCGCAGAGGAGATCTGGCGCGATACCGACGGCCAGGTGGATATCCTCGTGAGCGGCGTCGGCACCGGCGGCACGATCACCGGCGTCTCGGAGGTGCTGAAACAGCGCAAGCCCTCGTTCCGCAGCATCGCCGTGGAGCCTGCCGGGTCGCCCGTCCTCTCCGGCGGCAAGCCCGGCCCGCATAAGATTCAGGGCATCGGGGCCGGGTTTGTGCCGGAGGTCCTGAATACGAAGATCATTGACGAAGTGATCAGGGTCGAGAACGACGACGCGATGGCGATGGCGCGCCGGGCCGCACGCGAGGAAGGGCTTCTCGTGGGCATCTCCTCCGGTGCGGCGCTGATCGCCGCAAAGGTTGTCGCGCATCGCCCGGAGAACGTGGGCAAGCTCATCGTCGTCATCCTGCCTTCCTTCGGCGAACGCTACCTGAGCACCGAACTATTCAAGGATTTGGTCGCCTGAGGTACTGTGCGCCCCCGCGCACCGAAAGGAACCGCCAGGTTCGCCGGTTCTCAGAACGATGGGGCGCGGATTCGGGAAAGGCTCGCGCCGCGTTTCCCGGAACCGTGATGCTCTCCGCCCACCGCGCTCTCTTTGGAGCGAAAACTCGCCGCATCGAGGGTGGCTTATGACGCGCAACGGGTTCGTTGACCGAGTGCTGGAGCGCGTGCTCATCGCCGACGGGGCAATGGGCACGCTCCTCCACGAGCGGGGCGTACCCTGGGATAGCTCGTTCGAGGACCTCAACCGCACCGCGCCGGAGATGGTGCTCCGCGTGCATGAGGACTACGTCGGCGTCGGGTGCGAACTCATTGAGACGAATACCTTCCAGGCAAACCGCATTTCCCTCGCCAGGCGCAGCCTGGAAGAGCACGTCGCCGAGATCAATCAGGCGGGAGTGCGTCTTGCGCGGCAGGCTGCCGGTGCGGACGTGCTCGTCGCCGGGGCAATCGGGCCGCTGCCCCGCGCTTCGACGGAAGGCGTGCTTTCGCCGGACGACATCGCCGCAGTGTACCGCGAACAGGCTGCGCTTCTCGCGGATTCCGGAGTTGATCTGCTCATCCTCGAAACGTTCATAGACCTCGACATGCTGCTCGCCGCGACAAGCGCCGCGAGAAAGGTGTGCGACCTGCCGATCATCAGCGAGATGGCCTTCGCCGAACTCGGCGGGTCGGGCATCGAGGAGGCGATCCGTGCGCTCCTCGCGCTTGAGGTGCACGGCGCGGATGTCGTGGGCGGGAATTGCGGGAGTGGGCCGTCCGGGCTTCTCCCGTACATCCGTCGGATGGCCGAGACGAGCGAGGTCCCGCTTTCGGCGATCCCCAACGCGAGCTACCCGCAGTACGTGGACGGGCGCTACCTCTTCCTTTCCACGCCCGAATACCTCGCCGAGCGCGCAGAGGAGATCGTCCGGGCAGGGGCGAACGTCATCGGCGGCTGCTGCGGGACCACCCCGGAGCACCTCAAGCTCATCGTCGAGCGGCTCAAAGGTCATCGCCCTGCAAAGCGCGTCCTCAAGCCCCGCCCGTCGCCGCCGGTGCAGCTCTACGAGCGCATCGAGAAGCGCCCGCCGAGCTTCCTCGACGACATCGGCAAGCGCACGCTCATCCTCGTAGAACTCGACCCGCCCAAGGGGATGGACTACGCCGGGGTGCTCGACGGGGCACGCGCCCTCAAGATCGCCGGGGTTGACGCGATCACCTCGGCGGAGAATTCGCTCGCCACCATCCGCATGTCGAGCTTCGTCATGGGCCATCTCATCCAGAGGGAGGTCGGCCTCCCGGCGATTGTGCACTGCGCATGTCGTGACCGCAATCTCATCGGCCAGCAATCCGAACTTATGGGCGCTGCGGCGTTAGGGATCAACTGCGTGCTCGCGCTCACAGGCGACCCGGCGAGCATGGCGAACATCGGCGCGTCATCCGTCTACGACACCAACTCCATCGGCCTGATCAAGCTCATCGCACGCCTCAACCGGGGCGAGAACATGGCTGGGGCTTCGATCCAGCGCCCGACGACGTTCGTCATCGGCTGCGCGCTCGATCCTGGAGGCGCGAAGCTGGACGGCCAGCTCAAGCGGTTGGAGCGCAAGATCGAGGCTGGGGCGCAGTTCGTCATGACGCAGCCGCTCTACGACCCCGACCGCATCAGGGAGATGTACGAACGGACCGCGCGGTACGGCGTGCCGGTCTTCGTCGGGATCATGCCTCTCGTGAGTCGGCGGAACGCGGAGTTCCTTCACAACGAAGTCCCCGGCATCCGCATTCCCGAAGCGGTGCTGGAGCGGATGAGGTCGGCGCCGCCGGAGCGGGCGAAAGAGGAAGGGATTGCGATTGCGGCGGAACTCATCGAGACGGCATTGGAGGCTGGCGCGCCTGGAATCTACCTCATTCCGCCGTTCTCCCGGTACGAGCCTGCGCTCAAGCTCGTCCCCCTCATCAAGCAGTGGGACCGGACGCGCCGCGCCGCGCAGGCGCGCCGATGAAATCCGGGCGTGCAGGGCTATTGAGGATGAGGAATCCGCGCTATACGGCGGCGAGTTGACCGTAGTTCACCGTTGAGCGGCTGAACATCGCCTCGCTTTCGTATTTGGCGTCGAAGGTCGGCAACGTGACGGTGAAGACGCTTCCCCGGTTCACCTCGCTCTGCACGGAAATGTCGCCTCCGAATCGCGCCACCAGGGCCTTGGTGATCGCCAGGCCGAGTCCTGTGCCCTCCTGAGCGCGGCTCCTGCGGATGTGCGTGAATCGGTCGAAGAGATTGGCGAGCCGCTCCTGAGGTATCCCTATGCCGTCGTCGCACACGCGAAGGACCGCCGCCTCCCCGACATCCTCGGCGGAAACATCTACGTGTCCGCCGGGAGTGAATTTGATCGCGTTCCCGATGAGGTTGACAAGGATTCGCTGCACCCCATCGGGTTCCGCCGCAACCCGGAGGCGCGTGGGGATGTGGAAGGTGATCACGACGTGCTGCTGCGCTGCGAGCATGGAAAGCGATTCGACGGTTTCGTTCACGACCTCGGCCAACGCCACCGGGCGGGTGGAAGTAGGCGGGGTGCTTTCAATGCGGAAAAGCTCAAGGAGGCCGTTGACAAGCTTCAGCAGGTGGTCCGTGTTGCGCTGGCATATCAGGAGAAGCTCGTCCACGGCCTCTGCGGACCCATCGCCGTTTTTCTGGAGGCAAAGCAGCCCCAGGCTCGCCTTCAGCGCGGTGAGCGGGGTTCGCATCTCATGAACCACCGTTGCGACGTGATCGGCCGATAGGTCTCGGCGGTGCGGCGTTCCTTCTTGATATCCGCGTGCCATAGGAACCCCCCTGATGGAAAAGCTCCTCCGCATTCACCCATAAATATACAGCACCTATCGTTGTCTATCAAGGGGTGTCATACGAATTCGGAGAAAAAATATCCCAGTGAGGGAGAAACTCGTAGGACAGCGCAGTGCTCCTCTGGCTGCCTGTGGTGCGTAAGCCGATGAGATGGCGGACGTTACCGTTTCCGCTTCATGCTCTCGCGCAGTGCCTTTCCCGGACGGAAGCGCGCCAGGTAATGCGGCGGCACGGGGATCACCTCGTTCGTGCGAGGGTTCCGCGCGCCCGGTTTCCCTTTGGTCGGCTTCACCTCCAGCGTGCCGAAGCCGCGAATCTCCACGCGCCCCCTGGCGATGAGCGTCTCGCGCATGGCGTCGAACAATGCCCCCACAGCGCGATATGCCAATTCGTCACTGCACCCGGTCTGCATACTGATGCATTTTGCAAGCTGTCGGCGTTCCAGCGTCATTGGGCAGCCCCCCACGCGGATGTGGCTCTCTACCTCAGCCGTAACAACCGGCTCCCTTTCGTCGTGTCTGCCTGATGTAATATATACAAAATACATGTGATTCACACGGCCAAATGTAGACGCTTTCATTTTCATTTCCAACGGATACGGATCGTTTTTCCCTTTGAACGATGCAGGACTATCCCAGTATCTTTGGCTCTTGTGCGCCCGGCAAGAGTACGCGTACTCTCAATGGCCAAGCATGGAAACGCCCGAATTCGCCCACTTGGCGCAACACCTGCGCGGGATGCTCTGATGCCCTGCCCGCGTGGTGAGCGCATCCGTTCCCTGAGGGAGTGCCCCTGATGAGCAGCACGATACGACTGGCCATGGTCCAACAGGCGTACGCCCCGTTTGACCGAGACGGCAACTGTGCGAACGCGGAAGAAGCCGTCCGCAAGGCAGCCGCAGATGGCGCGCAGATCATCTGCCTCCCGGAAATGTTCCTCACCGGCTACCCGAAGCCGGGCGCGACGAAAGGCGACGAGTGGGACGCATTCGTTGCGCGGATGCACGAGACCGCCGAACCTGCCGACGGACCATACGCGCAGCGCCTGGCAAAGCTCGCGCGCGAGTGCGGCGTCCATCTCGTCGCTGGGGTATGCGAATCGCGCAACGGCAGGCTCTACAACTCGGCGTTCTTCTTCGGGCTGGAAGGCGAGCAGATCGGCACGTACTCCAAGGTCCACATCTGCCGCTTCTCGCCGATGGAAGACCTCTGCGAAGACGGCGACGACTGGCGCGTCTGGCCGGTCAGGATCGGCCAGGAGATCGTCCGCATCGGGATCATGATCTGCTACGACCGGGAGCACCCCGAAAGCGCGCGGGTGCTCATGCTCAAGGGCGCAGACCTCATCATCGTGCCCAACGCGTGCACGATTGAGTGGAAGCGGATGACTCAGTTGCAGATTCGTGCGTTCGAGAACGTCGCGCACATCGCCATGGCGAACCACTCCGCGCCGCACAACGGCCAGAGCGTCATCATAGACTTCAACGGCGACATCGTCGCCAGGGCGGACGAGGGCGAGCAGATTCTCCTCGGCGAAGTTGATCTCGCCTCGCTGCGGGAGACACGCAGCAAGAGCATCTGGGGCGATCACTACCGTCGTCCGCACAGGTACGGGCTTGTCGCAGCCGCGTCGTAGCCGCGTTTCGAGATCGCACCATGGTCCCTCGGTGTTCCGAACCGCGGGGATTCACAGGAATCGAGGCACATGAGGAATACCCTTCCCGCCCGCCTGAGGTCCACGATCCAGGAGGGCTTTCAACGCTGGAACCGGCAGCCCGTTGACTTTCGTTGGTTCATCGGCGCGATCTGCATCGCCACCGTCGGCGGCGCGATTGTGGACCCGGCGTTCAACAACTACCTGCGCGATACGTTTCGTCTTGCGGCGGACCGACGCGGCGAGCTTGAGTTCCCCCGCGAACTGCCTGGCTTTCTCGTGGCGCTCACCTCAGGGCTTCTCTTCTTCTTGCCGGAAGTGCGCACGGGCGCGCTTGCAACCGCCGCAACCGCGCTGGGGATCGCCGGGCTTGCGTGGGCGGGGTCGAATTACGGGGTCATGATCTTCTTCATGGTCCTGTGGTCCACCGGGATGCACCTCATGATGCCGATGCGCACCTCGATCATCCTGAGCTTCGCCACGCAGGGGCGTCAGGCGACGCTGCTCGGCCTGACGGGCAGCATCACCACCGTCGCGGCGATCCTCGGTGCGGCGTTCGGGTGGTGGTTGTTCAGCACGTTTACGGCCACGCAGACGACGTATAACGCGGCGTTCCTCATCGGGGCGAGCATCATCCTCATCGGCGTGCTCATGCTCCTGAAGATGCGCGTGCCGGAGAAAAGCGCGCAGCAGCCAAGACCCAAACTCGTCGTCAATTCGCGCTACAGAATCTACTACCTCATGTCCCTCATCACCGGTGCGCGGAAACAGGTGTTCATCACGTTTGCGCCCTGGGTGCTCATCACTGTCTTTCATCGCGGGCCATCCACGTTTGCCGCGCTCGCCATCGTCGGATCGCTTCTCGGCATCGTGATGCAGCCCTGGCTCGGCAGGCTCATTGACCGCTTCGGCGAACGACGCATCCTCATGACCGAGGGGATGGTGCTCCTTGTCGTCTGCATGGGCTATGGCTTCGCCCATCGGATCAGCACGGGCGCTCAGGTGCTCGCCATCATCTACCTCTGCTACATCCTTGACCAGTTGCTCTTCTCCGTCGGGATGGCGCGGGTGACGTACGTGAACAAGATCGCCAGGAAACCGGAGGACGTGACCGCCACGCTTTCGCTGGGCGTGACGCTCGATCATCTCATTTCCATGTCCATCCCGACGCTCGGCGGCGCGACGTGGATGCTCTTCGGCTTTGAATACGTCTTCGTCGGAGCCGGGGTGCTCGCGCTCGTGAGCGTCTTCGTCGCATCGTTCGTGCGCGTGCCGCATCCGCAGGAGAGGGTCGTGGAACTTTCGCCGGAGCCGGAAAGGACTGAGCCATGCCTGGCGACAGAGCGCGCCCGCACCTCCGCCTCATGATGGCGATGAGCGCCGACGGGAAGATCGCCACTGTCGCACGGGAGGCGGCGCGCTTTGGGAGCGTGGAAGACGAGCGACGCCTGGAGGAGCAGGTGGCCTGGGCCGACGCGCTCCTCATCGCTGCGGGCACGCTTCGCGCCTACGGGACCACCTTCCGCGTCCTGCGGCCCGATCTTGCGAAAGCGCGCAAGAGGCGGGGGCAGGCTCCTCAGCCGGTGTCGGTCGTCTTCACGCGCTCGCTCGATCTTCCTCTCACGATCCCCTTTTTCACCCGGCAGCAGGTCCCCCGGCTCATCGTGACCACTGCCCGGAACCAAGCCGCCGCGCAGGAGCGGTTCGATGGCCTGGCGGAGGTGCTCTCGTGGGGGGCGGATGACGTGGAGCTTGGCCAGGTGGTGAACGCCCTGGCCGACCGAGGGATGAAAAGGCTCCTGGGATTGGGTGGGGGCGCGCTCAACTACGCGCTCGTCGCCGCCGGTCTTGTGGACGAGCTTTTCCTCACGGTGTCGCCTTATCTCTTCGGCGGGGCGAATGCGCCGACGATCCTCGACGGACCGGGCTTCGGCCCGGAGAGCGCGGTGACGTTGCGGCTGGTTTCGTCGGAAGTGGTCGGGGATGAGGTGTTCCTGCACTACCGCGTCCTTCGTCGCGCCTGACGGCGGCAGATTCGCGGAATTTGCGGTTCGCCGCGCCTACCCTACATTTTGATAGTGCACCCTATGCTTGACATGGTGCACACTATGCCCAACGCCTGGAGCTTTCGCGCCGTTCGGGCGTTCACCTCACAAGTGCACGCATTCCAGGTGCGAAGGTGCTCATACAGGGGAATAAGGAGAAAGAGAATGTTACCGAATGTCGGCACGTGGGAGCTGATCATCGTCCTGCTCGTGATCTTCCTCCTGTTCGGGTCGAAGCGATTGCCGGAGGTTGCGCGGGGCCTGGGCAAGGGGATACGCGAGTTCAAGCGCGAGATGCATGGGATCAGCGACGAGGTGCAGCGCCCGGTTGACTCCTCGTCGCAGAGACCGCAGAGTTCGTCCCAGCCGAACAAGACGACCGGCGCGCAACCGCCTCCCTCCCAACCGACGACCGCGCAGGGCGGGAAGCAGGCGGAATCCGGGCCGGTGATGCTCTGAACTCGTGCGCGTGCCGATCATATGACCCGTGAACCAGGTAGGCGACGATGCGCGGCTGCATGAACATCGCCCATCGCGGCTTCAGTGCTCGCTACCCGGAAAATACCCTCGCTTCGTTCCGTGCGGCGATGGACCTGGGGTGCGAGTGGCTTGAGTGCGACGTGCGAAGGACGCTCGATGGTGTGCTCGTCGTGCTTCACGACGCGACGGTGGACCGCACCACCGACGGCACGGGCGCAATCGCCGAGCTTACGTGGCCGGAAGTCGAGCGGCTCGACGCGGGAAGTTGGAAAGATGGGGCCTTTCGCGGCGAGCGCATCCCTACGCTCTCGCACCTGCTTGAGGCAGTCGCGGCGCGGGCGCAGATCGTGATCGAACTCAAGCTCCCGCTCGCGTTCGCGCCGGAGGTCGCGGAGTGCGTGCGCTCCGCCGATGCATTCGGATGGACGGTCGCGAGTGCGTTTGAGTGGGAGACGATCCTCCGCGTGCGCGAAGTTGCCCCGGAGTGGCGGACGACGTGGCTCACCGCGCTCAAAGGCATCGCGCCGGAAGAGGCGATCAGGCGGTGCGTGGAGGTGGGCGTGGGCACGCTTGCCTCGGTCGCTTCGCGCACCGATAGCGCGCTCGTGGAAGCGGCGCACGCGGCGGGGCTTTTCGTGCGGTGCTGGGGCCTGGGCGACGACACTGGGCCGGAGCTTCGGCGGCTCCTCGAGCTTGGCGTTGACGGCATGACCACCGACCACCCCGACGCGCTCATGCGCATTCTCCGCGAGCGCGAACGGCCTGACGCATGACGTGCGCGGCGGAGA